>Ga0082207_1000014_pt1 | contig 123087 bp, 114 predicted proteins | sample LakMenEpi10Aug09_FD_71540 | JGI IMG/M metagenome (GOLD analysis project Ga0082207, IMG submission 71540) | reverse complement strand
CGCTATAGATTAATAGATGTAGGGAATATTATCATAAAAATGTTATAATGACATAACTTTTAAATTTAAAGTTTTATGAAAATAACGAATTTAACCGAAATTCCAGAACAAGAAGTTTCTCACAACCCAGCAATCAAAAAAAAAGTGATGTTGAGTTTAGAAGATTTACCCCACTTAACTAACTTTTCTCAAGCGTGTTTTGCCCCCGGACAAATTGCGAGCGGTCATTCCCATGCTGATATGTCTGAGGTATTTTTTGTGGAATCTGGTTTAGGAAATATCCGTATTAATGGTATAGATTATCAATTAAAACCAGGGGTTTGTATTGCCGTCGAACCTGGGGAAATTCACGAAATTAGTAATACAGGAAATACAGATTTAATTTTAACCTATTTCGGTTTACGCTCCTAACCCTTACGTAGTAAGCCCTTCAGGGCTTTCTTCCCACTTTAACAGTACCTCGGCAATAAATCGCAACAACGGTTTAGGATGCGATGAATCGCAACAACGGTGTTGGTTTAATTGTTGATAGGATTAAAATAATTTTTGATAATATTAATAATCCGTTCCGAAGCGTGACCATCCCCAAAGGGATTAATGGCATTTGCCATATTTTGATAGGCAATTTCATTCTTTAATAATAGACTCGCTTCTGTAAAAATATCCTGTGATCTTGTCCCAACTAATTTAGCGGTTCCTGCTTCCACAGCTTCAGGACGTTCTGTAGTTGTTCTTAATACTAATACCGGTTTTCCTAAACTGGGTGCTTCCTCTTGTAATCCCCCGGAATCCGTTAATACAAAATAACAGCGATCAATCGCCGCCACTAATTCGGTATAATCTAAAGGTTCGGCGAGAAATATCCGGGGATGATTCCCTAATTTTTCGGTTAAAGGTTCCCTAACCGTTGGATTTTTATGCAAAGGTAATAATAGGGCCGTATCAGGAAATTCATTCAGAATTTTTAGGAATCCTTCCGCGATTCCTTCCAAGGGTTTTCCCCAATTTTCCCGCCGATGAACTGTGGCTAAAATTAACCGATAGTCCCTATTTTCTAATTCAGGAATATGGAGTTGAGGTTGTTGTTTAGCAACGGATAATAAAGCATCAATAACTGTATTTCCAGTGTGATGAATTTCTCCTAAAACTCCAGAATTTTTCAGGTTTTGAACTCCTTGAGTCGTGGGGGCAAAATGTAATTGGGTTAACTGAGAAATTAACCGCCGATTAGCTTCTTCAGGATAGGGATTAAACACATCATTGGTGCGTAATCCGGCTTCAACATGACCAACGGGAATTTTTTGATAAAAAGCGGCTAAACTTGCAGCAAAAGCCGTGGTTGTATCTCCTTGAACTAATACTAAATGGGGATTTAATTGTTTGAATAAATCTTCTAATCCCCGTAAACTTTTACAGGTAATATCCGTTAAGGTTTGCCGCGCTTGCATGATGTCTAAATCTTGGTCTGCGGTTAAATTGAATAACGTCATCACCTGGGCCACCATTTCTCGATGTTGACCAGTTAAAACCACCTGGGTATCAAATCCAGACGTTTGTTTTAACTGTTGAATTACAGGGGCTAATTTAATCGCTTCTGGGCGAGTCCCAAAAATAACCATAACTCGGAGAGGAATAGGGGGCATAATCATTAATAATTGTCAATAAAAAGTTAAATGAATTAGAGAATTTATCAAGGTTTAACTATCCATTTTCCCTTTATTAAGGGAGGATTAATTTAAGATTGTTTGACTTCTAAGGTTCTAATTCTATTGATAGCCGCAGCTAATTCAAATCGTCGGAATATTGCTAAATCTCCTTGGGGAAATGGGGCAATAATATCTAATCCTTTGGTAGCAATATCATTCATAATTTGATCTAAAATTTGAGGTAGGGTTTTCTCTCCATTAATATACTGTTGTTTAGCATAAACCATTGCCGCTGCGATCGCGCGTAATTGATCTTGAGAAACCAATTGTTCCACCGCAGAAACATCAATATCTTCGGTTCCAAATAATACCTCATCCACATCCCTAACTTTCACCCGCACATCCCAACGTCCCCGACTGGGATCTAAACTTTCAGAAAGAGGAATTCGCGGACGAATAACACCAAAGTTTTCACCCCCTTCTAAGGTGCGACCCGTACTATATTGATGGGCGATTTCTTTGGCTTTTGCGGTTAATTCTACGGCTTGAAAATTCTCCATTCCGATTACCTGATCTGCGACATCAAAATAATCCCCACTACCTCCCATAACTAAAATAGTAGACACAGAATAATCATTATAAAGTTGGCGAACTTTATCAATAAAAGGAGTAATTGGTTCTTGATTTTTAGAAATTAATGCTTGCATTCGGCGATCGCGAATCATAAAATTAGTGGCGGCGGTATCTTCATCTACTAATAATACCGCCGGAATTGAGGGAGAATTTTCGACTAAAACTAATGCCTCTAATGCTTCCATAATATTAGCAGCTTGGGAGGTACTTCCACTGGCATTTTCCGTGGAGAATTGCGTTGTCGAACGACCTTGAGGTAATTGATTAATAAATGCAGAAATATCCACTCCCGCCACACTGCGACCATCCTCCGCCCGAATTTTTACCGCCGATGGATTGGTAATCACAAATTCCCGACCATCCCCAGGAATATGATTATAAACCCCTAGTTCAATTGCTTTTAATAGGGTTGATTTTCCATGATAACCGCCACCGACAATTAAAGTGATTCCTTGAGAAATTCCCATGCCTTTAATTAATCCTTGGTTGGGACAATTAAACTCCACTTCTAAGGATTTTGGGGATTGAAAAGTAATCACATTTTCTGTCAAAGGGCGACTATCAACCCCACTTTTACGGGGTAAAATTGCACCATTGGCGACAAAGGCAACTAACGCTTTTTCGGCTAATTTTTCCCGTAAATAATCCGCATCTTCTGCCGTTTCAATATGATGTTTAATAGCCTGTTTATCTAAATTTTGATATCTTAAAGATCGGTCTACTAGGGTGGGAATATCATCACAAATCATCATCGTGGCTTGACGACCTAAAATATTGCGTCCCCGGGCAGGAAGTCCGACAAAAAAACGCATTTCTACCCCTTTTTCTGAAGTGGAAGCGGCCGTCCGTTCTAATATTTCCTGACCCATTTTTGTCACCGCAATCATGCCACTTTTGCCCGTTCCCCGATGGCTACTAATCTCGATTGCATTTTGATCAAATTCACGAATTAGATAGTCTCGCAGGGCAATTTCACGGCTGTGGGTGCGGTATAATTCAGCAGGAAATCCGGCAATTGTTGGGGGAATTTGAACACGGAATTTACTCGGTGCAGCAAAGGGATCGCCTTGAACATAATCAATAATTAGGGTGAAATTGGGAAATTCATAAGTCCCTACAATATCTTTATAAGCTTTATAACCTCGATGATCCAGATCAAATAATAGCTGTCGTAGGTTTTCTTGAGTCTTCATATTAGATCATAAATAATTGATTTAATTAAGGGAAGGGGGAATATTAAAGGGGGTCTGACTATTTAGAATTTCAGCAACTACATTATAAATGATTGTGGCTGATCCTTCAAAAAAGTTGGGATCTAAATTAGCCATTGTATCACTAGGTTGATGATAATGGGGCGATCGCAAATTCGCCGTATCGGTGATTAAAACCGCCGGAATACCTTGATACCAAAAGGGAGCATGATCACTGCGTAAAACATCCGGTGTGAGCAAACCTTTTAAGGGAATAGGTACGGCTACAAGGGGCGGAAATTGAACGGAATTAGAGGTTGATATTTTAATGGATTTACTAACCCTTTGAAACACTTTTAATAGTGATAAATTTTGAATTTCTCCCACTACGGTTAAAAATTCTCCTCGGTCTGGAAATTCAACTCCAGTAGCTTCTAAAAGGGGAGTTATAGCAATTCCTGAAGGATAGGTTTGACAGCCGGGTAAATGACAGGCATAACCTACCATATCTAATATAATTGCGGCTTGTAAATTTGTCAAATTTTGGGGTTTTTCCGTAAAGGCAAAACTTCCTAAAAGCCCGACTTCTTCTTGATCAAAAAAGACAATCTTTAATCCCCGAAGTGTGTTTTTTTGAGCCAATAAACGGGCGATTTCTAAAATTACCGCTACCCCACTGGCGTTATCATTAGCACCCGGAGAATTGGGAACAGTATCATAATGGGCAGCGAGTAAGATTACTCCGGCTTTTGGATCGGTTCCTGGGTGTTCCGCTACAATATTAACACCTTGATCAAAGGATTGTAAACTGGGAGCAAAGTTGAATAATTCCAATTGTTTGATCAAATAATTTCGCACCCTTTGTCGATCAGAATCTTGAAATCTTTCTCCTACTAACACTTTAATATGACTCCATAGTTGAGGCGGATCAATTGTATCTAGTTGAGGAGATATCAAGGCAGGATAAGGTGTAATTTGAGTTTGAGAATGGGAGGAAATTGACTCTATTTTATCATCGGGCAATCCAGCATAACATCCGACAATAATTCCGATCGCAATTCCCATCCACAAAAAAATATTAATCCACGGTTTTACCTTCATTCCAGATTAAAATTAATTGGTTTACTGGTTAGCTTAAATTGTTTATCCTCTATTTTAACATAGGGAATATTTATGGTTTCTAATTCCAATAATTGAGGATGTTTAGGCAGCCAGTCTTCAGAAATAGGTTGAAAATTTTCTGCGTTTTTACATAATAAAAAAATTTCTTCTTGTAAACTATTAGCTAATTGATTAATACGATCACAATTTTTTTTAAGTTCAATCCAATTTTTTTGAGCCTGAAAGCGATTAATTTGAGCCTGTTTAACGGCGAGTTTAGCCCTAACTTGTCTTAATTTAATCCGAGTGGCTTGAATTTCTTGATCGAGTTGTTGTAAATTCAATGACCAACGCTGGGCTTCGTCTTGGGTTTGTTGTTGTAAGGTGGCTAAGGATTCTGGGGAAGAATCCGAGGAAAATAAAACAGTAACATGAAAGTTAGAACGCTTACTTCTTAACCTATTATATTCAGCTTTGACCGCATTAATTTGATCTTTGATCGCGTCCCATTCTGTTTGTAAATCTTCTAAAGTTTGGCTCATTTGATCATTTCCTTTGAGTATTTAAGCAAAAACAACGGTTCGATTTCCATAGACTAACACGCGATTTTGAATGTGTAAACGAACCGCCCTAGCTAAAACTAATCGTTCTAAATCCTTGCCTTTTCTAATTAAATCTGCTACGGTGTCCCGATGACTGACCCGCACGACGTCCTGTTCAATAATTGGCCCTTCGTCTAAATCTGCGGTTACATAATGGGCGGTTGCACCGATAATTTTAACCCCGCGTTCGTGCGCTCTTTGATAGGGATTTGCTCCGGCAAAAGCTGGCAGAAATGAATGATGAATATTGATGATTTGGGAAAAATTATCGACAATTTTAGGAGTTAAAATCTGCATATATTTAGCGAGAACTACCAAATCAATTTGGTATTTTTTTAAAAGTTCTAATTGTTGATTCTCTTGTTCTAATTTATTTTCTGCTGTCATGGGTAAATGATAAAAATTAATCCCAAATTGATCGGCAATAGGTTTTAAGTTAGCATGATTACTAATTATTAATGGAATTTCCGCAATAATTTCTTTAGCTTGCCATCGCCAGAGTAAATCTAATAAACAATGATCCTGTTTTGTAACCCAAATGGATAACCGAGGAATGGTATCGGAAAAACGTAGTTGCCAATTGGCATTTAAAGGTTTTGCGATCGCACTAAACGCAGGAGAAATCACCTCACGGGGTAAATTAAATCCTTCTAATTGCCATTCAATTCGGGTTAAAAAAATATTAGCACTAAAATCCGTATGTTGATCGGCATGAATAATATTTCCTCCATTAGAATAAATAAAATTAGCAATTTTGGCAACCAAACCTTTTTGGTCGGGACAAGAAACTAATAAGGTTGCTGTAGGTAGGTTCATTATCAACTCTTATTGATTATATTTAATCATAATTATACCAAACGTTGTTGCGCTTAAGCGCATCTTGATTAAAATAGAATAATAAGATGTGCTAAAGCGCAACAACGGTTTAGGGACAGGATTTTAATTGTGTTAATAATAATATTATTTCATCAACTGCTTGTCTGAGTTCTTCAGGAGATAAGTTGCTTTGATTAATGGTAATACTAAAAACTAATGGTTGATAATTTAGGGGGGAAATATACCCCGCTAAGGATGTAACTCCTCTCATAGTTCCGGTTTTAGCTTGTACAATTCCTGTGGCAGAATTGTCTTTAAACCGTGCTTTTAAAGTTCCACTAACTCCCCCTATCGGGAGAGAATTTCTATATAATTCTGCATTAGAAGAAGCCGCCATCATTCTCAAGGTTTGTACTAATACTAAGGGCGTAACTAAATTATTTCGAGAGAGTCCTGAACCATCAAATAATTGATAATTATTAGGATTAATTCCTAATTTACTTAAAATTAATTTGATTTCTTTTAATCCCGATTCTACGCTATCGGAACGAGAATTTTGCGCCCCTAATGTTCTTAATAGAGATTCAGCAAAAACATTATTACTTTCCAAATTCATGGTTTTAATTAATTCAGATAAAGGTGGAGATTCTACAAATGCTAATTCTGTTTCTGGATAGAAAAAATTAGAAGAAATTGAGGTTTTTAATACTTTGATTCCAGAATTAATTAAAATTTTCTGAAATTGTTGGATAAAGTTATTGGTCGGTTCGATAACAGCCGCATAAACTGGTTCTGGTTCTCCATTAACTCTTAATTGTCCCAAAATCCTAATAATAGGTTGGCTTAAATCTCGTCCAATATTAACAAATTCCGGTTCATTTTCTCTAACAGTTCGGGTTTGATTATCTATTGTCCATCCCGTTGCTTGTTCGGGACGTACCCAGGTAACTTTTAGGGGTTGTCCTACGGTTTGGGGAGATAGGATTAAATCTAGGGAATTTTGATTTAAGATTAAACTATTAATTGGTGCGCCATAACCCGCTTGTATGTCTTCCCATTGCCAAGTTGAATGTATGGGTGAACCTGTAAAATAACCATCTACAGCTATTAATTGATTAATCTGATTTATGCCTTGATTTTTTAACTGTTGGGCTAAATCTTGCAGTTGAATTTCTGTTAAGCTGGGGTCGCCTCTCCCGACAATATAAATATTGCCTTGAGTGTCTCCATAAATAGAAGTTCTAATCCTAAAATTTGCTCCTAATTTTTGTAAGGTGGCGGCGGTGGTTAATAGTTTAACGGTGGAAGCGGGAATAAAATAATATTGACTATCTCGCTCATAAAGGGTTATATTTGTAGTTAGGGTTTCTATTAAAATTCCCCATCGTGACCGTTGAAATTGAGGACGATTTGCGATCGCATTAATTGTAGGTTCTAGTTCTCCAGGACAAAGGTTTTTAGCCAGGGAATTTGTTTGACCCCAAACGGGCTGGGATAAACTTAATAGGGATATTAAACTACTGAATAAAAAATTTTTCATGATAATTTTCCAGAAACCGAGTTTATAATAAACTGAGCAATTTTCAAACTTCCTCCAGATTTTCCCATGCGCTGCTCTCCATTATTTAAACATAATTTTAAATACTCGGTATTTTCTAAGGTTTGCTTGACTTTTTGGGCAGTTTGGTTTAAGATGAAATCATCCGCAGGTTTAGTTCCGATTAGTTGAATTGATAATCCTAATAACCTTAACTGTGCCTCGGCAAACCGATAGGTAAATGCGGGGCCATTCCCAGGAGTTGTAATCACAGGTTTGCCCAAACCGACCGCTTGTTCGTTCGCAGTTCCCGCCATTCCTAGAACTAAATTAGCCGCGTTTAAAATATCGGCAAAACTATCAGAATAACAAATAACCTCTAAACCATCTTTATTAGTTAATCTGCCGTTTTGATGTTGCCAATTTAAACCTATTGCAATTTGATCTAATTCTGCCATTAAACTCCCCACCGCAGCTACCCGAAATTGAATTTTTTGGGAACTAATTTGATCAATCATTTCCACTAATTTTAACAGCAAGATTAAATTATTTCTAGCTTCAGGAATACGAGAACCAGGAAGCAACGCAATCATTAGGGATGCAGAATCAAGGTTTAAATTAACTCCCCTGGGAGTCAGATTATCCATCATGGGAGTCCCGACAAATTGAGCTTTTCTAATTCCTTGTTTTTGTAAATCCTCTGCGGTAAAATTATCACGGGTAAATATAGCTAAACAGCGAGGAGAATTAAGAAAAAACGGCAGAATTAACCCTAAATTTAGTTTACCTTCATAATAACTAGAATAGGCAGACAGAAAAATTATATAGGGTTTTTTTGTGAAATAAGCGATCGCTGCTACCACAATATCTCCCGTCACCATTAAAATATCATAATCCTTAGCCTGTTTCCAAATAATTTTTAATTGTTTCCCCAATAAACCAATTAAACCCGATGCAATATCCTGTAAAAAAACCAAAGGATTCATATATAAAAATCCTCCCGATGGCAAAGTTCGAGTCGGGGTCAAAATTGTAACTCCCAACTCTTTATAAATATTACCCTCTCCCACAATAGGAACGGCGGCTATTTCAACATTTATATCTAAAGATAATAACGGCTTAATAATCTCCCCATTACAAGTATCCTCACCGTGACCATTACTTAAAAATAAAATTCGTTGATTATTCATAAAACTATGCTACAATTATCTAAAAGTATTAGTCAATTTAAGATTTAATTCATCTAATGATCAATTTTTGATCAAATTCTATGTAAAATAAAAACTGACAATTTTATCAACCATAACCCCAACCGTGAAATTTTTTGTCTATCATACTCCTGAACTAGCCCCTGCGAATGTTCTTCCCGACTGTGCCATCGTCGTGGACGTTTTACGCGCCACCACCACCATTGCCACCGCTTTAAACGCTGGAGCCGAGGCGGTGCAGGTTTTCAGTGATATTGACTCGTTGATGCAAACCAGCGAGAACTGGCCCGCCGATAAACGCATCCGGGTCGGTGAACGGGGTGGGGCCAAGGTAGAAGGATTTGATTTAGGCAATTCTCCCCTGAGTTGTACCCCAGAATTTGTCAAAAACAAACGATTGTTTATGACCACCACCAACGGAACCCGCAGTTTAGAAAGGATACAAGCCACTCCGGTCGTCTTGACCGCCGCTTTTATTAATCGACGGGCCATTGTGGAATATTTGATCGCCAAAAGTCCAGAAACAGTTTGGGTATTAGGTTCTGGTTGGGAAGGTAGTTTTTCCCTCGAAGACACCGCCTGTGCCGGAGCAGTGGCCCAAAATTTAGTTCATGAAATGGGTTATCCTTTAGATGATTTTGCGGGAAATGATGAAGTTTTTGCCGCTATTTCCCTTTATTCCCAATGGCAAAATAACCTGTTTGAACTGTTAAATCATGCCAGTCATGGTCAACGATTATTACGTTTAGGGTGTTATGAAGACTTGCAGTATTGCGCCCAAGAGGATATTTTAGATGTGTTACCCATCCAAAAAGAACCCGGAGTTTTAGTTAAATCAGACATCACAAAACAAAACTGATAATTTTGGATTAAAGATGCTACAACTTAACTGAATTGTCTGCATTAATCCTTATCTTGATTACCGTCGGTGAATCAAAAATTTTACCCCCATTCCGATTCTGTAACTTCCCCATTTTTATCAATGGGGGAAATTTTCTATCGCAGCCCCGTTGCACTTCAAAACTTTTATTTAATGTTATCTACCTATTTACAAATCCTCAGCGATTCTCAGCCCCCTTTACCGACTTTAGATGATTTTGCCCAACGGATTAATCAAGAACACAAACAGTGTTTAGATTCCCCACAAACCTCCTTAATTCATGCTAGGAATGCGGGAGAATGGTTGCTGCACGTTCAAACTCAATTCTCCCCGGAACATTGGCAAGTTTGGTTTCAGGAACATTTCACCTTTTCCCAACAAACTGCCACCATGTATATGCAAATTGCCCAAAAAATGCCTGGGGTAAATCCAGGTATTTTTTCCTCAACAATTGATTCTATTTCTCAACCCACAAAAACTCTAGTTATCCCAATTATACCATATTCTCAAGCTCTTAATTCAACGGATGAAGTTAAAAATATTTCTGATAAATCCTCTCAAATTCTACCTCCAAAACCCGAATTTCCGTTATTAAATCCAGAGTGCCATGTAGAGACGTACCATGGTACGTCTCTACATGGAATTTCTGAATTAACCACTACAATTCAGGAACCATTAGAAGTATTAGAATCTCCTGTAACTCGGATTCAAATTATCCATAAAGAGTCCAGTATTGATGTTGAATTTACTGCTATTAATCCCCCGGAACCTCCACCCATTGACCCGCCAAAACCCCCGAAACAACCCGCAGAAATTATTAAATTAATGATTCCTGGCGTTGTTGTTCCGAAAGCTCGTCCTCGGGTAACCAAAAATGGAACCTATTTACCGCCCCGTTATCGCGCTTGGCGAAATCATGCAGAAGTAGAAATCTATCGGCAAATTTCAGAACAAAATATTACCCATAAATTTCCTTTACGCAAAGCAGCAATTGTGATTAAATTATTAGGAAATCATCGGACAAATTCCGATATTGATAATTTAGCAGGTGCTTGTTTAGATGCCTTAACCTTAAATGGTGCAGGGGTATTAATTGATGACCGTTTAAGTTGTTTACCCCAATTAACTGTTGAATTCGATCCCGATGCTAAAAAAACTGGGGTTTCCATTGAAATTGAACCGTTATAATTTTTTGATTCAAGTCTGAATATGAAAAGGGTTTTAGTTACGGGGGGAACTGGATTTTTAGGGCAGAAATTGGCGTTGAAATTACATTCTTTAGGTCAGGATGTTACTGTTTTAGGTCGTAACTTAATTATCGGCGATCGCTTATAGCAGGGAACAGCCCCCCCAAACCCCCCGTGCACGGGGGGCTAGGGGGGGAGGGAACTGGGGAGAAATACTTCACCGTCTGGGTTCCAATATCCGTCTGGTGTCCTAACTGCCTTGGCGGTTGCTATACAACAATATGGATGAGTAAAATATTAAAGTATTGCCAGCCTCATCCCTGGTTGGTGATATACAAATTAACAATTACTAAAGTCTAATTCCCTAAAGGAATTTCAATTAAAAAGTTAGTTCCGGTTCCTAATACTGAAAAACAAGTAAGTTCTCCGTGGTGTTTATCCGTGACTAAATGATAGGCAATTGATAATCCTAAACTGGTGCCTTTTCCCTGTAATTGTGGGGGAATAAACGGATCAAAAATACTTTTCCGTTCTATTTCCGACATCCCAATTCCATTATCCGCAATCGAAATAGCCACGGTATTTTCATTCTCTAAATAGGTGCGAATGATAATCTTAGGTTGATCCACTAAATCATCCTTAAAACTGGTAGCTTCTAAACGATCAATGGTGTAGGTAAGTAAATTCATAAACACTTGATTTAGTTGTCCCGCATAGCAACCCACTTTGGGTAAAGCACTATATTCTTTAACTAAAGTAATACCCGATCTTCCGGCTTTTGCTTGCAGACGATTTTGTAAGATTAATATTGTACTATCTAACCCTTCATGAATATCAACAAACTTCATTTGAGATTCATCTAAACGGGTGAAATGACGTAGCGATCGCACAACATCTCTAATTCGTTCAGCCCCAACTTTCATCGACTCTAACATCCGGGGTAAATCCTGCTTTAAAAAGCTTAAATTAACTTCTTCTATCTCATCGGCAATTTCAGGAATAATTTCAGGATAATACTGTTGATATAATGTAACTAAATTCATTAAATCTTCAATATAATTTTTAGCATGAACAATATTTCCCGAAATAAAACTCACGGGATTATTAATTTCATGGGCAATTGCCGCCACCAACTGCCCCAAGGATGACATTTTTTCGGTTTGAATCAGTTGGGTTTGGGTGCGTTGAAGTTGAGTTAAAATAGTTTCTAATTCGGCTCGTCGTTTCGCTTCTTGTTCTTCACTTTTGCGTAATGCCTGTTCCATTTGTTGACGTTCCGTAATATCTAAACCGACAAAAACCGCCGCCGAACCTCGGTGATATTTTTGGGCCACAATTAAATAGGTGCAAGGAAGTCCTCGGACATTTGCTGTTAATTCCCGGGAACTTTTCCAATGATCTTGAGCAAAAAATTCATAGACAAATTGATTAAATTCTGGGCTAGTTTGGAGAAATCCCACCTCTTTCCCGATGAAGGTTTCCGCCGGAACATTATAGGAATTAGCTAAATGGCGATTCACCCCTAAATATTTCAAATCGGAACTAATCCAAGAAACTAATCCGGGGACGGCATTTAATACCGCTTCTAATTGATCCTTGGAGGCTAAAATGGCAGAGGACGTAGATTTTTGTTCAGAAATATCATGGGCAAAACCACAAATTAAGGGCAAACCTGGAACTGAAACTGCACCGAATTCGGTTTCAACGGTTAAAGTCGGATCGGAGGACTCTAATTCTAAATAATTAATTTTAAAATTAACCGGAAAAATGGAACCGGATTTTCTTTGATAACTGGACTCAAAGGTTAATGATCCTTTTTGTTTCAATTCTTGGCAATATTCCTGCCAAACCACGGCGGTTAAATCGGGATCAATATTATGAATATTTAGTTGCAGTAATTCACTTTCCGTATAGCCCAACATCCGACAAGCGGATTGATTCACATAGCAAAAATTACCTTCTAAAGTCATCCAAAAAATAGCCGTTGCCGCCTGATCAAATGCCTTTTGAGTCAGTTTTAATTTTTCTTGTAATTGTTTTTGAGGCGTAATCACTTCCAAGTATAAAATTAACCCCCCAATCTCTCCCGATGCCGTTTGCCAAGGTTGCACTACCCATTTATTCCACTGAGTCGAACCCTGAGCTTGAGGGTGGTAGGTTTCCAGTTCCCAACGGGGCAATTTCCCCTCCAAAGATTGTTGGGCATTCTGATACCAAATTTCGGGTAAATGGGGAAACCATTGTTGATGAGCAGAACCGATTAAATTAATATTTCCTTCGCCATAGTCCTGTTGCCATTGACGGGATACGGCTAAATATCGCAGTTGCGGGTCAACCATGGCCATAGCCGTCGGCAGATATTCCACGAAGCGACGGAAATAATCGGGATCAGGGTCGGAAGGGTTGGAAACAGTAGTGGATTGAACTTGTTTGTCCACGATTTGACACTCCCTCAATCAAAATTGGGTTAGGAAAACTCCATTTGTTTATACAAGATGGAAGATCTGAATTCAATAAAATTGAATATTACCCTGATGAGGGGTGTTACCCTCCATTGTATAATTAATTGCAAGAGTTTATCCATGAATTGAACCTTTTTCTGGAAAATTCCCACCGCAACCGGGGAATCTGATCGAAAAATTATGATTTTTTGCTGCAATTAATTGTTATCTATTATACTGAAATTCGATCTAACAATTAATTCAACTTTACGGAGTTTGGGGTGAGAAAGCCCTGAAGGGCTTACTACGGGGTTAGAAGGGTTTCCAGTTGAAAAGGAAATAAATCCCTTGTTCCTGTAAACTGCAATCGCTAGACTCTAATTTAATTAAGGGAATGCCCCAGTCAATCTGTGCAGTTATCCGATCACTATATTGCCATCTTAATCCTAACCCAATTGATAATAATGTGCGATCAGGTAATAATGAGTTGATTAATTGTAGTTTGTGATGACATAATGCTTCAATTTGTTGGATGTATCGTATCAATCAGATCGCATAAGTAGGCGGGCATAAATAACGTCAACAAACCGAAAGCTAAAATCCTTATTCTAAAGGGCTTACAGCATTTAGGATTTTAACTTTAATTATGACCACCTACTTAGTTGGGTGACGGAGGGACAAAGGTTGAGGTCTTGTCAACTTATGTTATTTCAGTGAAATAAGACGGCTGGATCGAAATCTTATTATAGTAAAACGCTTTTTGTTATAATAAGATTGATCGTCTGAATACTTACTCACCATTAAAAATCTGTACGGCGGTCAAATTCAATTCTGGAAAAACTACTGATTCAACTCTTTCATCTCCTCGAAACAGCTTAATTTGATACTCACCATCTACTAGCTGATAAACCGATAAAGTAGGTTGTTTTGGAGAACCAATATAACGGCTACCACCTAAACCCAAATAATCTACAATCCAATATTCGGGAATTCCTAATGCTTCATAATCAATCATTTTATGTGCATAATCATCGCGCCAATTTGTGCTAACAACTTCAACGATTAAAGGAATAGACGATCCTTGAGTAATTGTTGAGGATTTTTTCCACAAAGGTTCTAGGGCTAAAGCATCACGTTTAACTACCAAAATATCAGGTAAATAACCCGTTTCTTCACTCAGAGATTTAACTAGGGCATTCTTAGGAAATCGATAAGGAAGTTGCAGCCTACCAGTTTCTAGGATTAGAGATGTCTGCAAAAAATCAACAACCTCTTCATGTTTTCCTGTAGTCTGCATTTCTACAATAGCTCCCCGATGTATTTCATAGTGTCCGTTTTCTGGTTTCCATTCCAGAAAGTCATCGAAAGTTATTAACTTGGATATTGTTTGAGTCATTGGGAAAACCTCCAACTTTTTTTTCGGGTAATTAGTCTTTTAGTCTTCAATTTTAGTGATAGGTAGATGAATAATTTGATATGGTTTATTACTCCATTTTTGGTTTAGGTTTGATTGATATTCAGAGTCATAGTTTAGATTATAGCACTTACCCAGAAACCGGGTTTCTTAGGTTAACCGAATAATTTTCAAACTTTCAATTCCCCGATCATCCACAATTTTAACAGCAACGCGCTGATATTTTCACATCTCAAAAGGTAACGAAACAGTTCCCTGATAAGACTCAATTAAATCCTCATCGATTTCAGCTTTCAAATTCTTAGCAACACGCGACCAAGCATCCTTTTCCCCGGCCATCGGAAAGAATACTTGACGGGGGAAAATGCTTCTCCCATCATAATCAATATCTAACATCCAAACAGCTATTTTTTCCACACTACCAGACTCGATATTTCCGGTTTTTGTGTTATAATAATCAAAGCCTAAAAGGGCGATTGAATTATCAGGAATGGCTGGATTGATAATATCGTCAATTGGTTTAACTGTGGGTGCGGGGACGGCTTCGACGGTGAAGGGCCCCGTAATTCTGGCTTTGGATTTGTCTAATAATGGTTGGTCATAAAGAGTTTCTTGGTCGGCGTATTTATTAATCGCTTGTTCGATTTCTATGCGATTCATTCCTTCCCGAATTTCGGGATTATTGGCAATAGATTTAAGGGTGATATGAGGGACGGTTTTGTATTTGAAACCACCGCCTACGCCTTCTTGGGAATTTGCTAATTGATAATAGTCAAAGGTGGCGGTCATTAACCTTTGTTTGGCTAGGGTTATTGCTACTCTTGAGGTATCGCAGGTTATCCATCTGCGTCCCCATTGTTCGGCAACGTAGGCAGTTGTACCGCTACCGCAATTGTGAACTGTACAAACTTCAGTAATAAAAGAATGACTACCTTCAATCTCTAAATCATAAACAGTTTCAGTTGACCAACAATTTTCTACTTTTGCAATTTCAACACATTCAAGACTAATCTTTTCTACCCCTATTTCTACCCCTATTTCTCCCCCTCTTACTGCCTCTCTTACTTCCCCCTCTTACTGCCTCTCTTACTCCCCCCGTACACGGGGGGTTGGGGGGGGACACAAGTGCACTAAAAACAATATCTCCTGGTTTTAGATTACCCGCTTGAACCCAAGTCGCACCCTCAATTGATTCAGTGCGGATGCGACATTGAGATTCAATTGCTAAACAAACTCCTTCTAAATTTTCGTAAATTTCTTTTGTCGTAAAGCGCAGCACATCAAGACCAAGACTACGCATAAAACTATCCCGTTGTCGATCATATTCTATTGCTTCTGGTTCAAAGTGGGTTGCCCCATCTATTTCTACAACTAAATGAGCATCTCGACTATAAAAGTCAGCAATATATCGACCGATAGGATGTTGACGACGAAACTTAAATTCTAGTTTTTTTCCTCGTAAAACATCCCACAATTTCTGCTCTGGAGGTGTCATTTCTTTACGAAGTTTTCGGCGAAGTTCTAGGTGACTATAGGGGGTTGCTGACCAGTCTTGATTACCTCCTAAACTGCGCGGTCTAAGTTTTGCTAGTACGCGATGATCGGCTGTTAACCACAGAGTTGTATTGTTGTTTTTACAGGTTAACCCGATCATTTCTCCTTGGTATTGTTTCTGGATGGTGCGTAGGACTCGGTGGGGTTTTTGGTCGTGACTGTAGACTAAAGTACCGGGTTGTATTTCTTCGATGGGAATGAGTTTTTCTTCCCCTAAATCTCCCGTGAATCCCCGCCTAAATCCCCCCGTGTACGGGGGGACTTTGAGTTCTCTTACTCCCTCCCCATTCATGGGGAGGGTTGGGGAGGGGGTCAATATTTTTGTTCCTTTTCGCAAGCAGGTGATATCTAGGACTAAATCGCCTGGGTCGGTGGTCATTAGGAGGCAACGCTGGATGACTTTAATAGCTGTTTGTACTACATAAATTTTATTTTTTTCTGCTGTTCCCATTGTATCTATCCACATATTGGTAATAGGAATACAAGGAAAATCATTAATATATAATTTGTAGTTTAAAAAATCACGAGTCGCAAAAATTCTATTAGCTTTAGCTAATTTTTCTAGTCCTTCAATACTTGTTTTCCAATGTTGATTTGGTTTAGGTTTGTAAACTTTCCCATTAAATTGAAATTCTTGGGGAGAACTTGATGCCCCATCAGAGGTTAAAGGTGATCCTAAAAATAGTTTAGAATCATTAGGTAATAAAGATGGGTTATCTCTTTCTTCACTCGTAATTGGTCTGGTTGTACCGTTAGGCAATTCTACAGTTGAATATCTTTCTCCACTTCCTTCACCTACTGTTTTAGGATCAAATAATTGTCTGTATTTTACCTCATTTATATTTTTAGAATACCAAATCATATAGTCACAAATCCCAGCAATTAGATTGCTGCTAAATGCACCTGTTTTCTTAAAAGATATTTGACCGCAAAAGTTATTTATCCCAAATACCTCATCCATCAATTCCCTAACATGATGCAAATTCTCATCCGAAATCTGCACAAAAACACTACCACTTTCCGACAATAACTCCCTCGCCAATAACAATCTATCTCTTAAATAAGTCAAATAAGAATGAATCCCCAATTCCCAAGTATCCCGAAATGCTTTAATCATTTCCGGTTCTTGAGTCAAATCCTCATCTTTCCCATCTTTCACATCCCGATTATTCACAAACGGCTGAAAATTTGAACCATATTTAATTCCATAGGGCGGATCGAAATAAATCATCTGTACTTGTCCCGCCATTCCCTCTTTTTCTAATAGGGAATTCATCACTAAAAGCGAATCTCCAGCAACTAAACGGTTACTCCAATTATGCTGATGTTTATAAAATTCAATCGCTTGTCGAATAGGCGGATTTTCTTCAGGTATTTCAAATAAAGATAACTGTACAGCCTGAGTTTGATTTTGCTTCCGTACTGCTTCTATAATGCTGCGCGGATCGATGCGTTCGTGAACGTGCAAAGATACAGTTGGCACTTCAAAATTAGTATGTTCCGCCTTACCAGCCCAAACTAATTGCGGGTCAAGGTGCGGATCGTAGCTATAATTTTTATTATCACCATCAGGATCACTTTCTGGCGTAACCAGTCCCACAGGTGGATTATTCACTCGTTGCTGATTTTCGTGATTATATTGATCTATATTTCTTTGATCGGGTTTCTTTTGCCTTGCCATGGGATCTCCTCTAGTCAAAGACTTTACTTTACAATTGATCAAATTATTTCTGTATTTGAGGAACGCTCATCAACAGCTACTATTTAAAAGTTCGTAAAAAAAGGACTCCTATTACAGAATCCTTTTGGCTAACTAAATATGGATAAACAATTTGTTAATGCACAACTATTTAATATAGTTACCGATTTAGAATCGGAGCGACAGGATTTGAACCTGCGACCCCTACCACCCCAAGGTAGTGCGCTACCAAGCTGCGCTACGCCCCGACACAATTAACTAATGTAGCATAGCAAACAAAAACTTGTCAAGACTATTTCAAAAGATTTTCAAGGTTTTTGTCGCTTGTACTAATTCCGCCACCACTTCCACTGGCCAAGAACCTTCCGCCCGCCGTCCAGTATTCAAAATCAACAGCACCCTATAAGCATTAGCATAGCCTTCTACCTGCATCCACAACCGCTCGCTTTCGGCTTCACAGGCTATTTTTTCTTCATCCATCAACTCAAGGCTCATTTGGCTCATGGTATCGGCTAGTTCACACAACAACCGACAAAAATCATCAAACTCCGCCTGGGTCAATTCCATCGCCCAGGTATCGCCCCCGACTAACCCATGAAATTCCGTGGCTTGGGGGTTCCAACCTAAACGCCATCCGGTTCCGGTTTTTAGAATTTTCTCCATATTCCCCGGGTTATTTTAACCGTTGAGCATCTCCCGACTCCGGTAGGAGAATTAAGGAGGGGGTTGGCGGTTTAGCGGTGGGTGAAGCAGGGCTCGGTTTTGGAATTGTTCCATTGTCACTATTGACAGAATTGGGATTAAATAAACTCGCCAGTGTATTAACTAACGCATCCCGTTCAACTCTATTTAACTGTTGAATGGCTTTTTGATCCCCGACTAAAGGATTTTCTTTTAATACTTCCTGACCCGGATAACTTAACACTAACATCGGTTCATTCACCCCGAGATAATCGGCTAAGGTGAGTTTCCAATCAAAACGATATTGAGTGGGTCGAGCTTTCACATAAATGTGATAACGAATTAACCGACCAATCAAGGTATTATCTTCGGCGACTTTTCCCGTTTCCTGGGAAAGATATTGATTTTCCTGGGGCAAATTTGGTAATTGTTCATAGACTTTCTTCCACACCTCTGAAACCCTGACTCGTCCCGATGGGGAGGATATTTCTGGCGGCGGAGTTTGGGCGAGTCCTTGAATTTCCAGGCCATCCATAAACCCACCCAAAACAATGAATAGGGTAATTATAACGGCGATTAATAGAAAACTTAAACTAACTGGTTTTTTGGGTTTTCGAGATTTCAACATAAACATAAGATTAAGATATTTTGGAGTCTTTATCACCTCAATAAATACGGTGTTAAAGACACCCAATACCGCAATTGATCAATCTAACGATCCGCGATAATTTGCGGTTGATTTAGTTCATCGGACATTTCAATAATTGCGCGTAAAACAGGTTTGGTAGGGTTCTCATCCCCATTATCAAAGTCTTCATAACGACACCGTTTAGCCCGATTTGCGACTTGTACTGTAATCCGATAGCGATTGGTCGCAGAACTGACGAGATCGGCAGCCCGGCGAGTAATTTCTGTTGAGTCTATTGGATGGGGACGCTTTTGCATGAAGTTTATAATTTCCTAACCCTAGAGTTGTGTTTATATCTTAACGTTTAACTTGAATATAAGGATTAGGATCTTCTGCAATCCATCCTAAATCGGAGTTATAACGAATTTCAAAATGGAGATGGGGTTGATCGGTATCCGGTTGTCCCGTCGTCCCGACTGTTCCCAATACATCCCCTAACTTTACCGATTGACCCAGTTTTACCCCAATATTGTCTAAATGGGCATAACGGGTTTGTTTCCCTGACCCATGATTAACTACAACTAATTTTCCATACCCCTCCCGTTCTCCCGCAAAGGCTATTTTTCCCATCCCAACGGATAAAACTGGGGTTCCCACCGTCGCCGTCAAGTCTAAACCACTATGAAATATTACCCGACCCGAAACGGGATTGAGTTGCCAACCATAACCCATTTGTATTGTTGTCCGTTGCGGTAAGGGATAACCGGGTAACACCAATATCGCCACAGTTGGTGGCCCTTTGGGTGACCAATTCACACCGGGTAAAAATAACGCTGTTGGTTGAGTTTGACAACCATTCATTTCAAAAACCACGTCAGGACGGGCATTATAAGCTCTGGCTACTTCCTGCCAACTCCGACCAGGGGGAATATCTACCCTAATCCCATTATGGGGCGGAATCAAAATCTCCTGTCCAATGGGAATTTGCCCCCGTTGTAAAATTGGATTGATCCCCAGTAGGGTTGCCGGAATTAGGTTATATTGGCGGGCAATACTTTCGAGGGTGTCTCCAGGGGCAATCCGATGAGGTTTTAAACGGGATAATACCGGGGTTGGGCAAACATCTTGAGCTTCTGAGTTAAAGGGTTCATTTGCCTCTACAGACCTTATCCATGGCCTAATACTAACTAATATTCCGATTAGAGCCATCAACCGCAATAATAATATTTCTAAACGTTGAAACCGCATAATCAACAATTAATCAAATTTAACTGTGAACTACCCACACTGACTTGGAGTACCAAGTACAGTGTCGGCTTCTGTACTCACAGGGGAATGCCTCAAGACGGACTTGCATCCCCCTTTTGGTCTTACCTCCCCTCCTACAGCGCCAAACGAAAGATTTGGTCAACTCCGTACCTACGTTGACCCGCCTTTCATCCCACCGCTCACCTGGGTTATTGTAGAGCGGGGGACTTCCCGGCGGTGTTAGTTAAAAAAACCGATTCCCCTGTCAGTTACCTTAATCGGTAATTTGCAGTTATCATTGAAGGGTGAAGTCTTGATTTGATAGGACTTACGCACGGGGCCCGATAAACCGGGTTTTTTAGAAAATATGTAGGTCACAACGAAGTATTTTCGTAAAAAAACCCGGTTTCTTTGGTTGGGTGCGTAAGTCCTGTTTGATTTCTTCAACTGATTATTGATAACTGATAACTGATTACTGATTACTGATTTCCACCACGGCAACAAAGATGGATTTATCTTTCAAACAGTTTACGATATACCTAGCCTTAGTCTCTTTAGGTGGCGGTGGTGGATGGCTGGCAAGTCGCTATGTCCAAACCAATAACCCAGACCGGTTATCGGCGACGGTAGCCATCGTTAAACATATCCCTGCGGTTTCCCCCCCTAGGGTGACAGAAGACCCGGTGGTTGACCGTAGTAGTTCTAATTTTATTGCCGATGCCGCCGAAATTGTTGGCCCGACTGTGGTGAGAATTGATGCGACCCGCAAATCGGCACAAGATGTACCCGATGCCTTTAAAAATCCCCTATTTAAACGCTTTTTTGGCAATCAAATCCCCACAAATGAAGACCGAGTTCGTAGGGGAACAGGTTCAGGATTTATTCTACATTCCGACGGTCGGATCATTACTAATGCCCATGTTGTGGATGGGGCGGATACGGTGCAAGTCACCCTTAAAGATGGTCGGGTATTGGAAGGGAAAGTAAAAGGAGTTGACCCAATAACCGATGTGGCGGCGGTGAAAATTGACGGCAAAGAGTTACCGACGGCCCCAATTGGTTTCTCCGATCATTTGGTTCCGGGTCAGTGGGCGATCGCCATTGGCAATCCCCTAGGATTAGATAATACCGTAACTATTGGGATTATTAGCGCCACAGATCGTTCCAGTACCCAAGTCGGAATTCCAGATAAACGAGTCCGCTTTATTCAAACCGACGCGGCGATTAATCCGGGTAACTCTGGCGGGCCATTATTAAACGATCAAGGTCATGTGATTGGGATTAATACGGCAATTCGGGCTAATGCCCAGGGTCTAGGATTTGCCATTCCCATTGAAACCGCGATCCGCATCGCTAGTCAACTTTTTGCCAAGGGAAAAGCCGATCATCCCTATCTGGGTGTACAGATGGTGGAACTCAGTCCGGTGGTAAAGGCCGAAATGAATCAGCAACTGTCAGTTAAATTAACCCAGGACACCGGGGTGATTGTGGTGCGGGTGGTGGAGGATTCCCCCGCCGCCCAAATGGGAATTCTCAAAGGGGATATCCTCACGGCTATTGACGGTGTTGCGGTGAATACTCCGGCCCAAGTCCAAGAACAAATTGAAACTAAGACGGTTGGGGAAGAACTTCCCGTCGAAATTAACCGCCAGGGCCAACAACAAACCCTGATGATTAAAACCGCCGTGTTCCCAGAATCCGCCTTAGCTGGAGAATTCAATAATTAATCCGGTGTTTTGGGATCAATTGAAGTGGTGCGAGATAGGTTTTCTTCCAGGTGCATCCGTTGTTCCATTTGGCGTAAAAAGTACCCAGTCATCATTGCCGATGCTAACAGACCCGCTAAGTTTTCGCGGTTGGTTGTAATCTGCACATCAAAGTGATCGGAGGGGAGTACCCCGACTAATCCTTGGACGTTTTTACTAATGATTTCTTTAATTTCCAAACTCGCAGACTGAGCAACTGTCGCCAGAATATCGGGATGTTGACTTTGCAGGTAGGTCAACAAGGGATTTTCGGCGGTTTCTTGAACATCAGATTTAAGGAAGTCAGAGTTAAAAACCATGATCTGCGTCTCTATATCATGCTTATGCTATCTATAGTTTATCTTATTTTTACACTTCGCCCGTAGGCTTGGCATCGAGAACCGGTAAAGGGGCATCCAGGGGTAAATCGTCGCTAAAATTTAATGAAAGTTGTTGGGGAAGCTGATCAACTTGGAAATACTGATGGAATTTTTTGGTCACTTGTAACCAATGGGAGCGGGAGTTAGCTTGTTTGCGTTTCTGAACAAATCCCAGTTCTACGAGCTCGGTGACCTGTTGATAGGCTCCTGACCCTCTTAATTCTACTAAATCGGTTTGGGTAATGCCACCCTTGAGGGCGATCGCTGCTAAGGTTCTTAATGCCCCAACTCCTAACTCCGGTGCTACTAAGCTTTGCATTAATGACCGATAGGCTTCTCGAAGTTGTAAGCTATATCCAGAATCGGTTTCTACGACTTCTAAGGCACTATCCCGATGGGCATAGTCGGACATCAGTTGAATGAGTGCTTCTTCTACTTCGGTGCGATCGCACCCGGCTAATTCTGCGAGTCCAGCAATGGAAAGCGACTGACCTTTTAAATACAAAATTGCTTCAATTTTCGCCAATAAACTCATTTTTAACAACAGATAAAAGATCACGGTTTGGGGTTGGTAACTGTTGACTGTACACACTTGTCTGTCAAGCGTCAACTTTTGGCCGGGGATTGGTGTTATAATCTGGATCTGTACTCACAGTTAACAGAATTTTTGTATATTTTTTTAGCAAATATTATTCAATCCCCTTTCTGTCTAACACAATATTTTTTCAACTCTCTGAAGAAAGGTTTTACCCGGAGACGGAAACTTAATTAAACTTAACAAAAATAGCGTCGAACTGTAAGTTAGATAACAAAGTTAGGGAAATCCATCATCCATAATTGAGTTTATATAATTATTTGGGATCAATCAACATGAACAGGGAAAATGCCGTTCCCTCAAATTGCCGTAATTGCCTCCACTACAAACCAGAAGGCAGACGGGGAGGAACTTGTCAGATGTTCCACGCTCCTGTCCAAAGTCATTGGAAATCCTGTTCCTTAGCCGCCTTACCCTTTATTTACTTATTAGATCGGTCAGAAACCGAATTTTATGGCATACCCGATGAAAAAGAGCAGAAAGTTTCATAAACCAACTCTCCAATCAATTTTATGATGAATTAGGACAAAAACCATGACTGATATCGCAAAAAAATCTATAAACGAAAACAAAAATTGTTGCCGATTTAAAGGATTAAATTTTGACTAAATTTCCACAAACTTGTTTGGAAAATTTATGTTAAAATAGAATTTCAGATTTTTTTTAAGATCAATGACAATAAGTTTAAAATCTCAATTAACTCAGCATTTACAACAAATCATTAGAGAACGTGACCCCTATCTGGCTTCAGAGGGTCATTTTTATGTGCGTGAATATATTCGTCAGCAACTCCAACAATGGGGGACTGTGATCACCGATGAGTTTGAGCAAAGAGGAAAAAAACATCAAAATCTGATCCTAAATTTACCTGGTATTTCCAAATCAAAAAATTCTATTATTGTAATTGGTGCCCATTATGATGCTGTACCCGGGTGTCCTGGGGCCGATGATAATGGTACAGGAGTTGCGGCTTTATTGGAATTAGCAAAGGCGATCGCAGAACACCCCCTAAAATATCCGGTTCAATGTGTAGCCTTTGATTTAGAGGAATTTGGTTTTCTGGGAAGTCAACATTATGCTGAATCTTTAAAACAGCAAAACCAGTCTATTCGTCTGATGCTCTCCCTAGAAATGTTAGGCTATTGCAATCCTAATCCTAATTCCCAAAAATATCCCCCCGGATTAAAATATTTTTATCCGAATTGTGGGGATTATATTGCTTTAATTGGGAACTTAAAAACTATTCCCGATTTAATTAGAATTAGTCGCGGTATTCGCCAAACTAAAACCCCTTGTCAATGGCTACCAGTTCCCAACCGAGGTATAATGGTTCCTGATACCAGACGCAGTGATCAGGTTCCTTTTTGGGATTTAGGATATGCAGCAATTATGGTGACAGATACGGCAAATTTAAGGAATCCTCACTATCATCAACCGACAGATACTTTAGAAACCCTAGATTTAGATTTTCTTGCCGGAGTTTGTCAAGGTTTATTAGCAGGTTTACGAAGGCTGTAATCCCGGGGGATTTACAGTAAGATGACCCAAATGTAGAGATTTGATTGTGTTACCAAACTTCATTCCCCACAGCAATTCCACTATCAATCATGCGATAAATGTTAGCAAATACACTGGATATCTTTGACCAACAAAGTGGTTGGATTGTTTGGAATCTGTTTCTGGCATTTATTCCTTGGGCTTTGAGTTTTTGGTTATTTCGCAGAAAAGTGATGACTCGAAATTGGGGTTGGTGGATGATCTATATTAAGTATCAAATCGACAAATATATTTAGGATTAATCGGACATTCAGTTGATGTTAGAGGATTATTTTGAACAAACAAAAAACGAATTTTATTCAAGGATTTTAATGGTGTAATATCAACCACTTGATTATTATTGAGATTGATTTCACTGACAACCTTTAAATTTTGAAGTGGGGAAACATCAGAAATTTGATTGTAGCTGAGATTAATTCGGATTAATTTAGTTAAGGATTTTAAGGGACTAATATCCGTAATTTTATTATAACTTAAATCCAATTCTTCTAAATTAGTCAAACTTTGTAAGGGAGTCAGGTCAGAAATATGATTATTTCTTAATTTCAAGACAGTGATCTGGGTTAATCCTTGTAAGGGACTTAAATCCGAAAGGAGAAAGGTACTTAAATCTAGCATTTTTTGTTCCGCCATCATTTGATTGGCGCGATCGCAATTTGAAGTTCCCACTTTCTGCAATAAAACATCAAGGGTTCTTTTTGCCTCTGGTGACAATTGCTGACGATTCAAACACCAATCTTGAAAGGTTTTAAAGGTCTGGGAATTCGCCTCTGATTGGGCTAAACTTGCCTGGGGTAAACCCAAAACCATTAACATTAATAAAAATTTCCCGACTTTCTGTGGAATTGTCCTTTTTGTCAAGGGTTTGTTCATCCTGATAAATCCTCGGTGAATAATTGTGGTAGAATAGTACAAGTTGCTTTTTAATTCTAGTATTGACGACACGATCACTCTTTGTTCCTCAACTTCTAAACTAATGAGTATTCGGGGTATTGACGTTTCAGATTACCAGCCTACAGTAGATTGGCAAGCCGTTGCCCGTTCTGGGATTTCCTTTGCCATCATTAAATCAACAGAAGGAGAAACCTTTGTTTGTAAAGTTTTCCCCAGCTATTGGGAACAAACAAAAGCCAATGGTTTGATTCGGGGTGCTTATCATTTTTTTAAGCCTGATAGTGATCCGATTAAACAAGCCTATCATTTTCTGAAAATTGTTAAACTCCAAGCTGGAGATCTGCCTCCGGTCTTGGATATTGAAACCATGGGAACCGTAGATGCCAAAACCCTCTGTGATCGAGCCGCACAGTGGATTGATGTGATTGAAAAGGAAACGGGTTTTCGTCCGATTATTTATACTTATCCTGGGTTTTGGCAAAAACTTAATACTACTCGTTTTTCCGATTATCCTCTGTGGATTGCCCATTATACCACGGCCGAACAACCAATTATTCCTGGCGGTTGGAAAACCTGGGTATTTTGGCAATTTACAGATAAGGGTCAAGTTGAGGGAATTAGTGGGGGTGTGGATGTTAATTTATTTGAAAGTATTCGCAGAGGGGATAAGGGAACAAAAGTTGAAAAGATTCAAAACCTGCTAAAAAATCAAGGTCATGATCCAGGAATTATTGATGGGAGTTTTGGCAATGGTACGGAAAACGCTTTAATCAAATTTCAACAAAAAAAACAGTTACAAGCGGATGGAGTCGCGGGGTTAAAAACCTGGACGGCGTTGATGGGGCCCTCCGATTCTTTTGTTCTACCTGTGGGAAGTGTCGAACCTACGCCTGTACCTACGCCTGTACCTACACCTGTACCCACACCTGTACCTACACCTGTACCCACACCTGTACCTACGCCTGTACCTACGCCTGTACCTACACCTGTACCTACGCCTGTACCCACACCCGAACCCGCGCCTATTCCCAGTATTGAACTGATTGATATTTGTAAAGTTTATAAAGGAACTCCCAATCAGGATCAAGTGCTAACATGGTTCGAGCCACAAATTCCCCAGACTATATTATTAGAATTTTCTAAACTCTGGAGAAACCAAACAAAGGTTCCAACTGTTTCTGTAAAGTTCATTAATGTTTGCAAATATTATCGAGGTTTGCCTAATCAAGATCAAGCCTTGCGTTGGTTACAAGAGAAAATTTCACCTACCCTCTTAAGTGAATTAGCTCAAAAATGGAATCAACAAACCCTACCACCACCCAGTATTAAATTAGAGGATATCTGTAAATACTATAAGGGTTTACCCGGCCAGGTAAAGGCATTAGAATGGTTACAAAGTCAAATTCCTCCGGCTACCTTAGATGAATTTGTCAGACAGTGGAGAAAACCCTAAATCAGTCATCAGTTATCAGTTATCAGTTATTAGTTATCAGTTATTAGTTATTAAAAACCATTGCCCACCCTAAAAACTCACTAGATTCCCAAGAGCGATCGCACTTCAATCTCCCCTTAAACTTGATTTAATTAAGCAAGCTATCTTATTACAAAAACTGGGTTGTTGTATAGTAACCGCCAAGGCCCCAACATCACGGGTAACAACCGATTGAGCCCCAATAATCGCCCCATCTCCAATATTAATACCAGGCATAATTGTAGCCCCATATCCGATCCAAACATCATTACCAATCACCGTATTTCTTTTAAACGGCCAAGAATCAGGCATGGCAGATTCCCAACCATTTCCAAATACAGGAAAAGGATAATTTGTCAACCAATCTGTGCGATGATTGCCGCCATTCATGATAAATTTAACATCGGAAGCAATGGAACAAAATTTACCAATAATTAATTGATCTCCGATAAAATCAAAATGATATAAAACATTTTTTTCAAAGTTTTCTGGGTTCTCGAAATCATCATAATAAGTATAATCCCCGACAATAATATTCGGATTTTTAATGATTGTTTTCAGATAGACTAATCGAGTTTGTTCGGGGATGGGATAACGGGTTTGAGGAGAGGGGCCGTAATTCATGATCTTTTGAGGAAATAGTGTTAGCATTTTGATCATTACTCAATCCTATCATTTCAATTCCAGTTAAGCAATTACCCTGACAATGACATCAACTCAATCTATAACTTCTCTCCCTTTGCCCCCTGGTAAGTTGGGTTTTGCGATCATTGGTGAAACCATTAGTTTTTTGCGAGATCCTGATTTTGCTGACAAGCGACAAAAACAATATGGATCAATTTTTAAAACCCATCTTTTTGGTCGTCCCACTGTGATTATGATGGGTGCAGAAGCCAATCGGTTTTTATTTGCAAATGAGAATAAATATTTTATTGTGGCTTGGCCCCTAAGTACCCGAATATTATTAGGACAGGGATCATTATCAATGCAATTGGGAGATATTCATAAGTCTCGCCGTAAAATTTTATCCCAAGCATTTCAGCCTAGAGCTTTAGCCGGATATGCTACGACTATGGAAGATTTCACCCATCGTTATTTGCATAAATGGGAACAAAAATCAACCTTAATTTGGTATCCTGAATTACGGAAATATACCTTTGATATTGCCTGTAAATTATTAATTGGAAAACAGCAAGCTACCGATACCAATTTAGAAGTATTATTTGAAGATTGGTGTAATGGACTATTTACTATTCCCCTGCGTTTACCCGGAACAAAATTTAATCGGGGTTGGCAATGTCGTCAGTTATTATTAACAGAAATAGAAACCCTAATTCGTCAACGTCAGCAACAACCCCAGTCTGGGGAAGATGCCCTGGGATTATTATTACAAGCCCAGGATGAAGACGGAAATCAACTCGGTATTGAAGAACTCAAAGATCAGATTTTAACCCTATTATTTGCCGGACATGAAACCTTAACTTCTGCGATCGCATCCTTCTGTTTAGAAGTCGGTCAGCGTCCTGATATTATAGCAAAAATTAGAGCCGAACAACAACAATTTGATCCCACTCAACCGATTACCTTTGAAGATTTAAAATCCATGACCTATTTAGAACAGGTGATGAAAGAAGTATTGCGGTTTGTGCCTCCGGTTGGGGGTGGGTTTCGAGAAGTAATTCAAGATTGTGAATATAACGGTTATTTTATCCCCAAAGACTGGTCTATTTTATATCAAATTGCCAAAACCCATCAGGATGAAACGGTTTATTTTCAACCGCAAGAATTCGATCCTGAGCGGTTTAGTGAAACCCGCAATGAAGATAAACCTAAACCCTTTAGTTGGGTTCCCTTTGGTGGCGGAATGCGCGAATGTATTGGCAAAGAATTTGCTAAATTAGAGATCAAATTATTTGCGGCATTATTAGTCAGAAATTATGATTGGCAACTGTTACCAAATCAATCTTTAGACTTAATTACAATTCCCACTCCCCGTCCCCGGGATGGTTTAAAAGTGCAGTTGAGACGTTTAAACGATTAATCGGCTATCCATGATCCCCCCTAACTATATATGTAGGGCTAATTCATGAATTACCCCTACATATATAGCAATCCGCACCGAGGTTGTAATAATTTACAACTGATATGAAACAGCCAGAAGTATTATTTCTATTCCCTATTCCCTATTCCCTATGGTATATCTTTCGTATTAATTCATAAAAACCTTATGGATTTATAAAAACGCTACTACAATGAAAATATGAAATTTATTAGTAGAGTTGTTAAGTCTGCTCAGATTAATAAATATCAGATTCAGCAAATTCAATAAGGAGCCGATATGAGTTTAAAAAATAGAGAAAAAGCCACCGCCAAAAATGTCACAGGCAAGGTTCAAGAAGCCGTAGGCAACGTGACTGGAGACCCCAAAGATCAGGCTGAAGGCAAGGAAAAACAGGCAGAAGCAAAGGTTATGCACACCGTTGAAGATGTGAAAGATGAAGTCAAAGCCAAACTGGACTAAAAGCCTTTTTGAGCCTTAAATTTTACCATTTTTGACCCGTAAAATCGGTTTCAAATAATGGTAAAAATGATAAAATCTGAATACCTAAAATAGTGTGAAATTTCTGTTTATCGACTTTTACCAGAGAGTCTTGATAATTTGCCCCAGTTTAGAATCAATATTTTTTGGTATATCTGCCAATGAATAAAAAACTCAGTTAGTTTAAAGCAATCAAAATTTTTAGGGATATTAACATGATTTTGTTTAGCAAAGTTCGTAAATTTTTGCTGTCTATTGGCATGGTTGTTTTCATCTCCAGTGCTATCATCTTTAGTTTGGCATCGGGAGAAAGTTGGGCTGCAACTTTGTCAACCCAAGGCATCAACCCAGCACAGACTCAAATTGCTATCATGAATCAAACGAAAGAGATGATCAATAATGTTAAGGATCAAGCCCAAGAAGCGATTGCTAACATCACAGATGATCTGAAAACCGATGTTGTTCAAAACGATCAGCAATTTGATGCTAATACCCAACAGGGGATTGTTGATAGTATTAAAAACCCCGACTACAACCCTGGTGGAAAAAGCAAGGAGGCAGCAAAGCAAGACCGTGAAGCTATCAAAGGTGTAGAAGCTGATGTTCGTGATCTATTTAAGCCAGAATAGAATCACCGACTCAATAACGTCATTAAATTTTATCTAAATAGAAGGAGAAAATATGTCTAATCTAATCTGGAGTGCTGTTGGTGTACTACTCATCCTCTGGTTATTAGGATTCTCAGTTAATGTTGGAGGTGGCTTAATCCATATTCTTTTGGTTTTGGCGCTGATTGCTATTATCTACAACGTACTGACCGGACGCCGTGTTGTCTAATGATTTGATAGACTAAATCCCCCCAACCTTACTTGGGTCAGGGGGGAAGTAGAACTCGGGATTAGACGAATCCGATTTTATGGGAATGGCAGCAACTATAAATTTTAATTAAGGAGATTGTAATGGGTAATGGGTAAAAATAAATTTTTAACACCCATCAAATAAGATAGCTATATATTCGGTAAAAAAAGACGATAGGATTCACTATCTATCAGAATTCTAAAACCCAGCCACATTAGGACAAAGGGAAATATTTTGCCGGCATAACGACTCAGGACGACGGCGATACCCGGTTGACGAGTCAGATTATAGGAGAGAAATAGCCAGCAGCAAACTACTAAATATAAAATCGGGATCATCACCGCTAGATTTTGGATACTGCTACTTGCAAATAGGGGAATATAGATCCCCAAATTGTTTCCACCATTGGAAATGGTAACGGCGGAAACACTGTAGGTTTGGCGATTGCGAATTACGTCCCAGATCGATCGTTTTCGAGAATCAAATCCTCGATATTTAGCGTTTATTTTCAAGTTAGCTGACTTATCCGCGGCGGAATCATCCTTATTCAAGTTGATCAAATTATTCAGACCAATCAGTATCGGTAGAATCCCCAATAATCCGATCCAAGCCGAGTCAATCACCAGTCCCACAAAAAAACCAATTAAACTGACTAGCACTAATGCGGTGAACCCAATAAGCTCACCTACTACAATATGTTTAGGACGAAAAGTCCGATTAACCTCACTAAAGAAGCCAGTCAGATAAATATTATCGTCAAAGGTTGTTGCTATGGCAACAGCTATCGCAACCTTAATTGTTTCAATTAACCAATCCATCACTATCCCTCACTCAAAATCTGTCTGATTACCGAAACTATAGAATAATTGCACAAGTCCTAATAATATATAAAGAGCGTTAAAAAGTCTAACACCCTGGCTACATTCTCGTATTTCCAATTCATCTAACAATGTCCATTATTTATATTTATCAAAGGAGTTATTATGATTAGCTATTTACGCGATATTTTGCCCAAATACAAAGACCAAAATCTTCTAAAACCATTCCGATCAATTCCTCGTAGATTCCTTATATCCAAGTTTGTAGTCCAGTTTGGCATCGGTCTTGCCTCAAGTTTGGTCTTGAGTCTAACCTTTAATAGTAATGTTGTTGCTACTCCTGAATCTGGCCATGTACTCTCCCCTCTAATCAGTCAGGTCAATCAGGCTAACCCACCCAAAAACTCAAGCATTCGGTTATTAGAAACGGTGGGATTGTTTGTCGGGGGGATCGTATTTTGTATCGCTTTGGATCGTTGGTTTTCTGACCGCTCGGCGCAATTGGGTAACACACCCTTAGCCCAACAAGCGCGACGACTCAAACAACTCAAAATCGGGTATCCAGAGGGAATGACCAATTTTGAAGTTCTTCGCAGTCAAGCCTTACTAGAAGAACGTTTGCGACCCTTTGGGCTAATTGTGACTTGGACAAGCTTTTTATCGGCATCGGCTCTGATTGAGGCTCTGAGTAACGGGACAATTGATTTTTGCGGGGGGGGTGGTACGGCCAGTATTTTCTCCCAGGCGGCGGATCATGTCTTTGTGCGGGTGGCTAAGGAAAAATATACCGCCCCCAAAGGTCAAGCGATTCTAGTCCCAGAGGATTCGCCAATTCAGACTATTGCTGACCTCAAGGGTAAGAAGATTGCCTTTGATAAAGGCTCTAGCGCCCACTATATATTGATCAAAGCATTGCGGAAAGTCGGACTCGATTTTAGCGATATTGACCCGATTTATCTGACCCAGCCCCAGGCATTATCCCTATTCCGACAGGGTGAAGTGGATGCTTGGGTGGTTTGGGTTCCCTACACACTCACTCAAGCCCGAAGTTCCTATCCAGGGCGTTCCATTGCCGACCTAGGAAGTATTTTTGGGGATAGGGCTTCTTTGGAGGTTCCCACCTATTACTATGCGATTCCAGAGTTAGTCCGAGACTATCCTGACCTATTAAAAGTGATTTTAGAGGAGGTTAATGAGGCGGGAGCCTGGGCTAAAAAACAGGAATTAGAAGCGACTCAACGTTTGCTAGATCAACACGAAATCGATCCATTTATCCTAGAAACTTTACAGAAACGGAGTGCTGAACGGGCGATTATCCCGATTGATGAACAATCCCTTGATGCCCTACAGCATCAGGCTAATTTGTTTCGGGATCTTGATCTGATTCCTGAGCGGGTGAATGTGAAGGATGGAACCTATAGTTTGCAGACTAAGCAAAACTGGACTTATTAATCCGACGTTGTTGGGCTTTAGCCCCTCCTCTCCTAAGAGTGCTCAAGCACAACAACGTGCGCTGAAGCGCAACAACGGGGGCAAGAATAAACTTAAATTGGGGTAGCCGATAAATTTAAAAGATAATGGGTGCTTCCGTCCCTGGGGGAGACTCGCAAAAAGTAGGTTCCGCCGGGTAATTTATCTAACTTAATAGATTCTGGGGTGAGGCCTAAATTAGCGGAACTAGCAACAATTTCATTACTTTGAACGGCTCGATTGTTATTCAGATCATAAATCAAGTCTAAGTCTAAATTGGCTTTCATTTGATTCATGATTATACTAACTTTACTATTAAAATTAGGAATAATAAACTCATAAATATCAACGGGGTTAGCCGCATCAATTAAGCCTACAATGGTTTTTTCTCCTAATAATATATCTATATTAATAGCTTGGGTCAGGTCATCTTTAAAAGCCGGAGCAATCCCTAATCTTGATTCTTCTAATCCTTGTCGCCAAAAATGTTCAAAAAATGTATTATACTGCCCGGATTTAATCTCAGATAAGACATCGGGATATCGAGTTTGATAAAAGTTAGTATCAAAACCAATACTGGGATTGCGTCCTTCATATTGTCCATGGAGAAAAAAATGTTCAAACGGGTTAATTTCTGCTTTAAGAAAACCCGCTTTTACATCGGGATATCGTTCTAAATAATAAATTGGATCAAATAAGGGATTAGGAGAACGCGGTTGAAATTGACCAAAATCAATAAAATGTTCCGCAGGTGTAATAAATCCTTCCTTTATTTGAGTTAAAAGTTCAGGATCTCCTTGCTGATAATATTGACTATCAAATAAAGGATTAGGTTCATAGCCCAAAAATTGACCCTCCTGAACAAAATGATCAAAAGCGTTCCGAAATTCTCGCCTTTCAATCGCCGGAGCCACATCAGGATATTGAGCTAAATAGAATTCTTCATCAAATAGCGTTTCTAAAGTTAACATCAGCTTAAAATCTCCCTATTATTTACTTAATTATATAAAATCCACCATTACCCATTACCTATCATGAATTTAAGAGGATTAAGCAGATTAACAAAGATTAAAATCTGTGAAATCCTCTTAAATCAGTGATCCCCATTCCCTAATTATCCAATAATTCCGATTAAATTAGCAATAGTAAACAGTAATTCATGGGGTTCTACGGGTTTAGCTAAATGGGCGTGAAACCCGGCGGAGAATGCGGCTTGACGGTCTTCATCTTGGGCATAAGCTGTAAGTGCTAAAGCGGGTATTTGCCCTCCTGCTTCTGGGGGTAATAAACGAATTTGACGGATTAGTGAATAACCGTCTCCCCCCGACAGTCCAATATCACTGACTAAAATATGAAATTGAGATATAGCACTATTGGCTTTGAAGATATTAATGGCTTCTTCTGCACTCCCAACGGTCACCACTTCTGACCCACAATTTTCTAAAATATGAGCAACTAAATCCCGAGCATCCACTTCATCATCAACCACTAAAATTTTAACTCCTTTGATTTTTAAACAACTTTCAAACATCAAATCATCATCACTGAAACCCTCTTGAAGATACTGATAATCTTTTAACATATCCGATGTCATCAGGGGTAATTTTATAGTAAATACTGTTCCCTTTCCTAACCCTGGACTATCTACAGTAACGCTTCCTCCATGAATTTCAACTAAATGGTGGACAATGGTTAATCCTAATCCTAATCCGCCCTGTTTCCGAGTCATTGAACCATCGGATTGACGAAATCTTTCAAACACAAAGGGTAAAAAGTCTTTACTAATTCCTTGTCCGGTATCACTAACTTGAATTTCTGCATAATCTCTGACTTCATAATTGCTATTATTTCCCAAGGAATTTTGATTCTGAGACTTATGTAGTCTCACCTGAATTTCTCCTCCTTCTGAGCTAAATTTTATTGCATTGGTTAATAGATTCCACATCACCTGTTGTAAACGGTTACTATCCCCTAAAACCATCCCAATATTAGGCTCAAAGGAAATATTAATTTTAATATCTTTCGCCTCAGTTATTGAGCGTACCGTTTCAATTGCTGCTTCAATTACCGGAATTAAAACAGTCGGATTCGGGCTAAAATTCAGTTTTCCACTAATAATTCGAGAAACATCTAATAAATCCTCAATCAGTTGCGCTAAAGCCCGTGTATTACGATTAATTGTTTCCGTCGCCCGATTAAATGTTTCCTTATCTAAATCTCGTGATATCAACAGTTGTGTCCATCCCAAAATAGCATTCAGAGGAGTCCGTAATTCATGGGAAAGGGTAGCTAAAAATTCATCTTTGAGGCGGTTGGCTTCTGTTAATTCATCAGCCCGGGTACGCAGTTCAGCTTCTAATTGTTTACGATTAGTAATATCCCGCATGGCTGTCACCTGAACTTGACGTCCTTTATAAATTTTAGACTTACCAATGATTTCTACATCAAAAATTGTGCCATCTTTTCTTAATCCAAAGACTTCTAATGGGGCTTCTAAGTTGTTTTTAATATTTTGTAAAATTAAATCCCGACTTTCGGGGGTGACAAAATCCAGAAAAGAAGTTCCCATCATTTCTCCTAAAGGGTAATCCAACATAATAGATGCCCCTTGGTTAGCATCAAGAATGATGCCATTTTCATGAATAATAATACCATCAAATGTAGTTTCAATTAGGGTTCTAAACCGAGCTTCACTTTCTTGTAATTCTTCTTCTGCGTGTTTACGTTCGGTGATATCTTCATAGATAAATACGACTTCTCGAATTTCACCCACCTCATCCCGCACTGGATAAATATAAGCCTCAACCCAGCGTTGAGCATATCCATAATTCGATAATCCTGGGAAGCTTTGATGAGGATCATATAAAATTGGAGGAATCGCCACGGTTTCCCCGGCTAAACCCTTTTGAATATAGGGAATTATCCGTTTTTGAATTAGTTGTTGATCTTCTAACAAATTGTAGTCTTTAATCATTTCTCCTTTGATTCCCCATAGCTCCTCCCAGGCTCGATTTACACGCCTAACCGAACCATCTAATGATAGGATTAAAATGCTCAGGGGAGATTGTTCAACCATTGTCCGATATTGAACTTCCGAGCGACGTAATAGGGTTTCGGCTCGATGACTTTCTGTGCGGTCAATGGCTACACCCCCAACCAATGGATCTTCCTGATCAACCCAAATTGGAAATTGATAGATTAAAAATTCTCCAATTTTGCCGTCTCGTCGAGGTAGAGATTCAATAACTTCTAAAACTAGGTTTTGCGAAGCCACAATCGAAATATAATTCAGGAATTTGGAGGCTAAATCTGGGGTAAATATATCAAATATAGTGGTTTCTAAAGATTCTGGAGAAACATTAAAGGTTCGGGTATAACTTTTACTCAAATATAACATTTTACCTTGATGATCACAAATCCAAGCTACGGTAGGGTTGTAATCCATAAACGCCTGAAATCGGGCTTCACTATCTCGCAGGGCTTTTTCTGATTTCGTCAGTTCCGTTGCAATTTTTTCCGCAATATATCGAGCTTTAATTTGCGATCGCATTAATCCAAATAAGATAATACCAACAAAACTTCCTACTAAGGCAATATAGGGAGCAATCAGACGTTGGAAATTAAAATTAAGTTCAGGACGGGAAGTATAGATAATCGTCCAAGTCTGTCCAGCAATGGAGAGCATTTTTCGCTCCTCAAATTGGGGCTTAAACCCTAATAAACGACTAGAGTTAGAATCGTATAGGAGAGAGGAGGGAGTAATTGCTAAACCATCATAAATTTTAAAATCTATGAAAGCATCTGGATAACTCCCAAATAGCCATTGCATCAAGTCATCCATCCGAAATGGGCTATAGATAAATCCTAGTAATTTCTCCCGTTTTTCCGTGACCGTTGGGGGAGTAGAATTACCTCGATAAATGGGGAAATAGATTAAAAAACCCGGTTGTTTTTTGGCATCAATTTCTTGTCGGAGTTTGACTCGACCCGACGCCACCGGAATTCCCCCATCCCGGGCGTGTTCCATGGCGCGACGGCGCACGGGTTCGGTAAACATATCAAACCCAATGGCGGCTTGATTGCGTGCATCTAGGGGTTCTAGGTAGATGATGGCATGATATTCGGATCGAGGGTAATCGGGATTGATAGCGAAGTTAGGGATACCCTCAGCTTTCATCCGAGCTATTAATTGATCTTTTTCGGAGGGTTGAACCCGAATTGTAAACCCAATCCCTTGAATCCCTGGATATTCCCTCCGCAGTTTTAATTGTTCCATGTAGGTGCGGAATTCCTCTCGATCCACGGTATCATTGCTGGCAAATAACCCACTTCCGGCACGGAGTAAGGCAATATAGGTTTTAACCCGATCTCGAATTAGGTTTTCCGTCTGTTGGGCGGAGGCATTAAACTGTAACCGATCCTGGTTACGGGCTGTTGATTCTACATAATAAGTGGCGATCGCCGTCAGGATTAAAGTCCCCAACAGCACTAAGTAGGGAACAATCTGCCGATTCTGAGAGAGAAACTTATACAGCCATTTGCGCTTCATAGAGCTATCAGGGAAAGTCTGGGGATTAGAACTGCGGGTTAACCCTTAATCTTTGTGTTGTTTGGGGTAAGTTTTATTGTTTGGGGTAAGTTTTAATTGAGATTTTCTGTATATTATATCACGAAAAATTGAAATAACAAATAAATTAAATATAGAAACCGGGTTTCTAATTTGATCTCTGGGCAAAAATCAGAGATCTTATTCAGAATATCCAGTTTCTATCCCCAGATTTTACCGATTAGAAATCGCATAATGGACTAAAGCCGCCATGCGTTTTCTGAGGGTTTCTAACCCCAAGGCTTTAGAAGCGGAAATATAAACCGCTTGAGGATATTTTTCCTGCGCTGATCGTAAATTTTCCCCATCAGTTTGATCGATTTTATTAAACACTAATAATCCCGGGCCAGGAGTCACAGGCATTTCTCTTAAAATCTGCATTACCGACTCAATTTGACTTTCCCAGGCGGAATGGGATAAATCCACTAAATGAATTAAGGCATCCGCGTCCGTCACCTCTTCTAAAGTAGCTCTAAACGCATTAACCAAAGGAGGCGGAAGTTCATGTATAAATCCGACTGTATCCGTGATAACAATTGTTAAAGGCTCCTCCGTTATCATATCAGGAATCTCTAAACGGCGAGTCGTGGGATCAAGGGTAGCAAAGAGTTGGTCAGCCGTATAGACTTCCGACTGGGTTAAAACGTTCAATAAAGTTGACTTTCCAGCATTGGTATAGCCCACTAAGGCCAAGGTCGGAACCTCTTGAGCTTGACGATTTTGGCGCAGACGAGAACGATGGGCTTGTAGTTGATTCACTTCCTGTTGTAGCCGGGAGATTCGACGCTGGATGGCCCGCCGTTCCGTTTCCAGTTTGGTTTCTCCTGGCCCTCTGGTTCCAATTCCGCCCCCTAAGCGAGACATAGCCAGACCTCGACCAGTTAACCGGGGTAAACTATATTCCAGTTGGGCCAGTTCTACCTGTAATTTTCCCGCCCCCGACTGGGCGCGTTGAGCAAAAATATCAAGGATAACTTCGGTTCGGTCTACAACCCTGACCCCGATTTGGGTTTCCAGGTTCCGAACTTGGGCGGGGGATAAGTCACGATCAAATACAATTAAATTAGCTCCGATGGTTTGGGCAACCAAGGCAATTTCTTGGACTTTACCCTCTCCGACAACGGTTTGGGGGTGAGGATGCGATCGCTTTTGGCGTAAAGTTTGTAACACCTGACCTCCGGCGGTATCGACTAAACGCACCAATTCCGTTAACCCATCTTCAAACCGTTGGGGGGATATTTTATCCGTTTTCACCCCCACTAACAGCACTTTATCCTGACTAGAATCGACTTCCCGGGCGACAAATTCCCGTTCAAACTCCGTTTCTAGTTCGTTGACTAAATCGAGAAAATCCTGTTGCGATAGGGCATCCAGACTCATCGGCAACGACAAATAATAGGGAATGGCAGAAAAACCGTTATCAATTTGTTGATTCTTAGTCGTGTCCATTTCCGGGACAAGGTGAGCCATATAAGTGTCTTTAATATAGCCCGTTTCACCCCCTCCTCGTCGCTGAAAACCACCTCCGGTCAGGGTGAGAACTACCAGAATGTCCAAACGTTGAATCGCCATGGCAGTCAAAGCTGCTTCTTTAGGGGGTTCCGGGCTAGTTTGGGTGGTAATACAACGAATTCCACTCAGGCGTCCATTCCCATACCGGGGGAGTTCTAAGGGGGGAATTTGAGTTTGGCGAGGAGTTCCGACTCCCACCCGCATCACCTGTCCCCGACGGTTAATATAGGCGCACAGAGGCTGATCAATTTCCGTACTAATTGCCGCCAGTCGCTGGGCAAATTCCACGGTTGTAATTAAATCGCCTGGTAGTCTTTGATGATACAGGCTTTGCAACCGTTTAAGCTGACTGGCTTTTAGACCTTGTAGTTGACCATAAATCGTTTCGATAGGCAGGTTTTACCAGTTTCCTGGCCCTCCATAAACAATAGGGGTTGATTTCAAATATGATAGCTTGAATTTTGATCGGAGTGTGGGCTGTGGGCTGTGCAAACCGGACTCGTAACTTCATATTTTCTTGAGGACTATTAGATGTCGAATCTGATAGAATCCTTTTATATTTAGGGCTAAATTGATTAAATTTGTGATTAATCTTTAATCAAATGACAGGCTACGGAATGGTTTGAACCCATATCTTTTAATGGCGGTTCCTCCAGCCAACATTGTTCCATAACAGAGGGACAACGACTAGAAAATCGACATCCCATGGGCGGGTTTAGGAGACTAGGAATTTCTCCAGTTAATAAAATTCGTTGTCGTTTGGCTTCTAATTCTGGGTCAGGAATGGGGACGGCGGATAATAGGGCTTGGGTATAGGGATGGAGAGGATTTTCATACAAAGAAATTCTATCTGCAAGTTCAACAATTTTGCCCAAATACATCACTGCAACTCGGTCAGAAATATGACGAACTATGCTTAAATCATGGGCAATAAAAAGATAGGTTAAACCTAAATCTTGCTGTAGGTTTTGGATTAAATTAATCACTTGGGCTTGAATCGAAACATCCAAGGAGGCAATCGGTTCATCGCAAATAATGACATCAGGATTCATCGCTAATGCTCTTGCAATCCCTATTCTTTGTTGTTGTCCCCCTGAAAATTCATGGGGATAACGATTAATTGCATTATTATTTAATCCGACTAATTCCAATAATTCTTTGACGCGATTTTGAGCTATTTTAGTAGTAGCTAATTGATGAATAATTAAAGGTTCACTAATAATTTTTTCTACAGTCATTCGAGGGTTTAAGGAAGAATAAGGGTCTTGAAAAATCATTTGCATCCGGCGACGAAAGGGTTGCAATTCCTTGGGATTTAAAACGGTTAAATCGGTATTTTCAAAGTAAATTTTTCCCACCGTAGGAGGAGAAAGCTGTAAAATCATCCGTCCAGTTGTGCTTTTTCCACAACCTGATTCTCCGACTAAACTTAAGGTTTCTCCCCTATTAATATTAAAGGTAATTCCATCAACGGCTTTAATGGCTGCAACTTGACGTTGTAGCAAAATTCCTTCCATGACTGGAAAGTGTTTTTGTAAGTTTTCTACCCGAATTAGGGGAGTATTTTTTTGATTGGATTTAAGTTTTATTTCTAAAGTATTAACCATATTTTTATTATAATAAATATTTATATTATAAGCAATTCGGCGATTGGGAATCCGGCGATTGGGAAATCACGTCTACACAAACGAAGTCCGCCTACGCGGACTAGGAAGGGAGTAGAGAATTTGCAATCGAAGATTCTTATAACCCGCGCAGGCGGGTTTTGTCTGTGTAGGCGCAATTTCAATCGCCGAGATTAGAGGAAATCTGGCGATTGGGAAATCGCGTCTACACAAACGAAGTCCGCCTGCGCGGACTAGGGGTAGTTTTAGAAATTAATTCCCACTCAGAAATCATTGATTGCTGACGGTGGTGAACAGCTTGATTTCTGATATAATTAGCTACACTGTCGATGGCATCGTGGCTAACGGTAAAAGCCCCGTAGCTGCCTTGCCACTTAAAAAAATCACCCGGTTTAAGTTGGTGAGTTACGAAATGAGAGGAACTTCCCTTAATTTGCTTAATTATTTCAGCTACCGCCAAAGTTGTTGGAAAACCTATTAGCAAGTGAACATGGTCTTCTATACCTCCAACTGCGATTACAGTACATTCTAATTTTTTACATTCTCCAATAATAACGGCATAGATTTCTTGCTGAATATCAGGAGTAATCAAAGGTAATCTATCCCAGGTTGCCCAGACATAATGGAGATATATTTGCGTAAAATTTTCTCTCATTTTAATTACAATATCCTAAATTTATCCCCAACCCGCGCAGGCGGGTTTTGTCTGTGTAGACGCAATTTCAATCGCCGAAATTAAAGCGATTAGATTAGAAATCCGGCGATTAGGAAATCGCGTCTACAGAAACGAAGTCCGCCTGCGCGGACTGGGAAGGCGTCAACAATAATCCTTAATAAATAGTATAATTGATTGCACCATCCCAAATCCCATTTCTCCGATGAAGTCTGAACCCCAACCAGCCTATCTCAACCTGATAAATCAACTGCTAACCTGTCCCAGCGGCGAAGAACAAGAGATATTGAACACTCACCCGGAATTGCTCGATGATGGCTTGGTGGTGGCAATGCTAGAAAAGGCAGATAATCTCAGAGAACAAGGCAAACTAAATAAAGCTAATTGGTTGAAGAATTTTGCCGGAATACCGGGTAAGGTGGATGGCGACTTCCTAGCGGGAATTGCACTGAAAGCAGAAGCAGACAGACTGTTAAAACAAGGAATTCAGTAGCATAAAATCAGTCAATTTCGAGAAGCTTTGCAGTCTGGGGAACAGGCATTAACTATCTATCGGCAAATCGGATATCGCCAAGGAGAAGCTTGTTCCCTCGGCAATTTGGGCCTTGTTTACAATTCCCTAGGGCAATACCAGAAAGCGATCGCATTTCACAAACAGGATTTAGAGATTTCACAGGAAATCGGATATCGCCAAGGAGAAGCTTGTTCCCCCGGCAATTTGGGCCTTGTTTACAATTCCCTAGGGCAATACCAGAAAGCGATCGCATCATCGACTTGCTACCCACCGATGCCAATAACCAGATCATCTTTATCCCCCACTACGACTTATTTTTAGTTCTTTTTGTCGCTTTGCAAGATAGCAAAAATCGCTACTTAATCAAAGATCATACTATCCTCACCGCCCCATCCATCCAAGTCTTAGAAATCACCTGTGAACATCAAAACCGAGTCCGAGGATTGAGACAAGCCGCCCTAATTGTTGGCGATCCAACTATCGATCCAAAATTCCAAGAAGATCCCTACAAACTCAACCAAATGTCTAGGGCAAAAGAAGCCGCCGAAGCGATCGCCGCCATTTTAGGAACCCAAGCAATTACCGGAGACAATGCCACCAAAGTCGCCATTTTAGACAGAATGCTAAACACCCGTATCGTCCATTTATCGGCCCACGGACTCCTCGACAATTTCCAAGGTTTCGGCATTCCGGGCGCGATTATTTTAGCACCATCAGAAAATACCGATGATGGCTTACTTAACGCAGCAGAAATTCTACAATTAAAACTCGATTCCGAACTCGTAGTATTAAGCGCGTGGAGCACCGGGCGCGGTAGAATCACCGGAGATGGAGTTGTCGGATTATCGCGTTGCTTCATTCTCGCCGGAGTCCCCAGTATCATCGTTTCCCTGTGGAATATCGGAGTGATATCAGCCAAATTGCTAATGACTGAATTCTACCAAAATTTAGCCCGGGGCGACAATCGAGCAGCGGCTTTGCGGTGTGCTATGCTAACTACAAAAGCTGAATTTCCGAGTCCCATAGCTTGGCTGAAAAAATCAAGAATTGGTGCGAAACCAGACCTCAAATTGAACAGAATTTAGAGAATGAAATCGATCAAATGGGTGCGGGTGGTACTGATAGCGATGCACCGGAAGAAATCGTCAGGGAATTTTACGAAACGTTGAAGGAAAATCAGATTCGATTGGGTTTATCTGTGTCGTCTGTGGCGGTGGTTGAAACGGATACAGACGACACAACCGATTAGGAAATCCGCCGATTTCAACCCGCGTAGGCGGGTTTTGTCTGTGTAGATGCGATTTCAATCGCCGAGATTAGAGCGATTAGATTAGGAAATCCGGCGATTGGAAATCCGGCGATTGGAAATCCGGCGATTGGAAATCCGGCGATTAGAAATCCGGCGATTGGAAATCCGGCGATTGGAAATCCGGCGATTGGAAATCGCGTCTACAGAAACGAAGTCCGCCTGCGCGGACTAAGATTGAATTAAGATAATGTCTTATATTTTCTTTGATTATGAACGAAGCACAGCAAATTAAAAATCCCAGTATTACCCTCTATCCTTTCCACCTGCGGGATGATAGGGACGAAAGCAATAAGCAAGTAGCCAAAAATGCTCAAAATTTGTGGGAAAATCTAGCGGATAATGTTGGTAAAGAGTTTGATATTAACGAACTAAAATCCCTCAGAGATAAGCTAAATTGCTACAAAAACGGACATTACAAACCAGACGATAAACAGGAAAATCTGAATGACGGAAAATTACTAAAGCCCGATGGAAAAACTCTGAAATTTCAGCAAATTACTCAGTCAGATAACCAAAAACTTGATGGTTCTATCTATGCCCTACGAATTCACGACACTTACACCGCAGACTTGACATTTAACTATAAAAATACCACAATAAAAGTATCAGAATTAACTCAATTAAATCCCCAAGGTTGCTTGTTACCCAATGCAATTAAACCATCTTTGGGACAAACCTTATTGTTATACGCCGAACCAGCAGTTTATGATACTTACCGGAAACTGGCTGACGAATGCGTTAAAGCTTTTGTACAAAATAAACCGGAAAAATCAGTAGACTTTCGGGCCGAAGGAAAGTTATTTGGTAGTCCGATTTTTGAGTATGACAGCCGAGAAAATGATGCAACTAAGCGGTGTCATATTCTCGTATGGCTAAAACAAAATCCCGAAACTTTGAAATCCGTAACGCCGGCTTTTAACATTTACTTGATTAATCTACTTTGTTATCGCGCTAAAATCGTGTTTGTGTATCACGAAGCTAGAAAAAGGTATCGCAAAGCACAGCAAATAGTCAGCGAATTAGAAAAAAACCTTCCGAAATTCAGTGAAATAGAAAAGGAACAAGATAGACAAATTAAATTGCTGAAATTAAAGGAATTGCTGGCTAAAGTCCGAACTAAAATGTTTGATTTTTCTCAACAAATGCGGTATTTGCAAGAAGATAGAAATACCATTGATACTAATGCTGAAAATTATGGTGAGGCTTTGACAAAAATTAAAAGTTTGTGCATCGACGGCGACAATTTGGAATTTTTGCAGAAGTTTTTAGATTTAGCTGAGAATAAATATCAACGGCAAATTGAAATAGATTTCAACTACTTAATTGCCAGTCAAGATTTGTTCCAGCAGTCGATATCTACTGTGCGAGGCATGGTGCAAATTGAGCAGGTGGAATTAGATACGGAACAGGAACAAAATGAAAAAACGCGCGATCGCCAACTTGAGAATATCATCTTTTTTGTCGGAACTGCGATCGGCGGCGGACAAATATTTTCCGCAGCCTATCCTTTAATTAAGGATACACCAATTCAATGGCAACCCGATTTTTCTCTACCTTTGCATCCCTTTTTTGCCACACTTATCTGTAGTGTACTGTTCGGTTTAGGATTTGGCTTGCTAACATTGCTGATAGTTTGGGTAGCCCGAAAAATATTTCCCAAGTAAACCCTAAGACCTAACCCCCCACTGTTTCATTTTCACGCCTTCCCAACGAAGTAACCCCTATTTATTAACAATCTATTTCAGGTAAGTAGGTGGTCATAAATAAAGTCAACAATAGAAGAAGATTGTTTAGGATAATTCTTAAGGGTTACTAAGGGAATTCATCGGGTTTACCATTTGGTATATATAAACCAGACTATTTAATTCAAGCAGTAGATCAAAGTCAAATTTTTAAATTTGAATGGAAGACAGGAATAGGAATTATTGAAAATAATGTTGATGTATATCCTAATTTTACTTATCCTAAACTGGCTAGTTGCTTAAAATGTGATACAGATAATAATACTCTGCGCGACTGTTTAATAGAAATGAATCAAACTAAATAAGAAAAAGATTTTTTCTATAAACATGGAAAATTTTCTCAATGCAGAAAAATCAGAAAAAACGATGCCCCTATATTAATACCTCAAGGATGGATTCAATGGCATTCATCATCTAAAGATAAATTAAAACCCACTCATTCACTTAAAGATGATATATATCGTATAGATTTTGTTGCATTTTGGAATAATAAAAGGTTTGCTATTTTAATAGATGGTGAAAGCCATTACTCCAAGCAAGAATCTTATTCAAAAACTTTGAAAGAAGATCGAGATTTACGCCAAAAAGGATGGGAAATCTTCAGAATAAGTAACTGGGATGTAGACAATCGAGTTAACGATATTTTAGAAGAATTAAAAGAATTCATTGGTTTTTAGTTTTTAAAATATTTGATCGCTTTTAATTTCTATAGTATAATTATGTTTTAAAATAATAATTATTTCCAACCATATACCCGAATATTATTAAAATTTACGGTATCAATTCCGATTTTTTGCAAATAGTGAGCTAACCTTAAATCATCGGTTAAGACTAAATAGCGATCGATAATACCTGTATCTGTTAACCCAAATTTTGTAAACCCTTCAACTTCTACCGTATTGCTGCTTTCAATATAAAATTCCTGCATTTCCCTAATCCCAATTTTCATAATTTCTAAACATTGAAATCTTTCGGGTTCACCAACTTGATTCATCAGACTATTAACTTCTGTAAGAATATTCGGTACTAAAAATTATATCCCCCCGATAAAAATATTGCATAGAATATTTATACCGAGGGGAATCGGGATTTTAACGGGTTTTATTTAACCCCTTCAATTCGGTCTTCAACTTCTTGGTATAACTCCCGCAGACGGTCTAAATTCTCATCGCTGGTTTCCCAATAGCCGCGACCATTAACCTCTAACAAAGTGCTAATAATCTTACGGAAAGAATGGGGGTTTAAGTTCAGCAAACGCTTCTGCATTTCTGCATCTTGAATAAACGTTTCATTCACATCCTCATAAACCCAATTATCCACCGCACCCGCCGTTGCACTCCATCCCATTGTATTAACCAGGCGCTTAGAAAGTTCGCGCACCCCCTCATAACCATGGGATAACATTCCTTCATACCATTTCGGGTTGAGAAGTTTAGTTCGTGCATCCAAACGCACCGTTTCCGATAACGTCCGAACTTGAGCATTTGCAGTTGTCGTATCCGCAATATAAGAGGTCGGTTTTTTGCCATCCTTGCGTAAATTAGCAATTAATTTCGTCGGGTCAGAATCAAAATAATGGGAGACATCTGTTAAACTAATTTCCGAAGAATCTAAGTTTTGGAATGTGACTTCTGCGGTTTTTAACGCCGACTCAAAGATATTTCGATCCTGTTCCATCATCCCCGGATTATCAGAATTAAAAGCAAAAGATTTACGCTTTAAATACATTTCCTGTAACTCAGATTCCTGTTCCCAACTGCTATTTTCTACGGCTAAATTCACATTAGACGAATAGGAACCGGAAGCATTACTAAATACCCGTGTAGCAGCTTGTCTTACCGATACTCCTAACTCCTTCGCCTGTTCTAAAGCGTGTTTGCGAACGAAATTCATTTCCAAAGGTTCATCAGATTCGGCTGCCATTTTTACCGCTTTATCTAATAGTGCCATTTGGTTAATAAATAAGTCGCGGAATACCCCAGAACAGTTGATCACGACGTCAATTCGAGGTCGTCCCAATTCTTCTAAAGAAACTAACTCTAACTTATTCACCCGTCCCAAGGCATCGGGTACAGGTATAACCCCCACCATCCACATAACTTGAGCCAGAGACTCACCGTAAGTTTTGATGTTATCGGTTCCCCAGAGGACGACGGAGATGGTTTCGGGGTAATTTCCACCATTTTCAACCTGTTGCCGTTCTAACAGTCGTTCTACGACGATTTGAGCAGATTTGACGGCGGCGGCGGTGGGGATAGACTGGGGGTCGAGGGCGTGCATATTTTTGCCCGTCGGTAAGACATCGGGGTTACGGATGGGGTCGCCTCCGGGCCCTGGGATGATATATTCTCCTTCCAACGCCCGCAGCAAGGAGCCCAACTCGTTATCAGCGCAAATTTGTTGTAAGCAGAATTCCAAATACTCAAATAACGGTTTAATGGGTTCGGGGTCAACTTTGGTGAAACCGAACTCATGCAGTGCTTCAATCCAGGGTTCTTTTTTACCCATATTGAAGAAGTTGAGTTTCGAGACTAGGGAAACCCGTCCCTCGGCGTCGGTTTGTTCGTTAACTAAGGCGATAACAGCCGCGCGACACGCTTCAGTGATTTTTTGTAATAACTCCACATCCGCTAACAACCCTAAGTTATTGTTAGAGTAGAGTTCCTCAAGATTGCGGTTCAGGCTATTGGCAATAATTCGGGGTAAACTGAGAAGATTATCTTCTTCCCGATCAATACTAGCGATATTTACCAGAGTTGAAATTGCTTCTTCGGCCGTGGGTGGTTTACCAATAACGTGCAACCCACAGGGTAATAACCGCGACTCAATTTCCATTAACCGCCGATAGACCTGTCCAACAATATGATCCCGTGCTTCGGGGGTTAATTCCGCCGCATCGGTTTCGGGAAGGGTAATATCTTGGTCAAAATTAACCAAGCGGGATTTATCTATAATTGTGTTAACAATTGCCACACCCCGACCGCTATCTTTTAGGGTTTGATAAGACCCAATTAACTCGTTGAGTTCTTTCAGCCCTTTATATAACCCAGCGTTTTCCGCAGCCGGAGTTAAATAAGAAATAGTGGCAGCATAACTCCGCCGTTTGGCAATAGTAGCCTCGCTGGGGTTATTGGCGGCGTAGTAATACAGGTTGGGAATATTACCAATTAAATTATCGGGGTAGCATTCTCCCGACATTCCCATTTGTTTACCCGGCATGAACTCTAACGATCCGTGTGTGCCGAAGTGTAATACTGCGTCGGCTTTCCAGACTTTCTCTAAATAGGTATAGTAGGCGGCGAAGCCATGATGGGGACTGGCTGACCGGGAGAATAACAACCTCATCGGGTCGCCTTCATAGCCGAAGGTAGGTTGAACTCCGATAAACACATTCCCAAACTGTTTGCCGAAAATCAATAAATTCTCGCCGTCGCTGTTTAAGGTTCCCGGTGGTGGCCCCCAATTCTCATTTAAGCGCTCAAAATAGGGGGTTAACTGTTCATATTCACCCACGGACATCCGATAGGCGACATTTAATTCCGGGCTCTGATATTGGGCGGTGGCGTCGTGGATAACTTCCTGCATCAGTTTCTCGGCCGACTCAGGCAGGTTTTGAATATCGTAGCCATTGCCCTGTAAGGCTTTGAGCACTTCGTAAATAGAACCGAACACATCCAAATAAGCCGCCGTCCCGACGTTTCCTTTATCCGGGGGGAAGCTAAAGACGGTAATAGCAACTTTTTTGTCTAATTTGGGTTTTTTCCGCAGATTAGCCCATTTTAAGGCACGTTGGGCGATCGCTTCGATCCGGTCTTGTAAGGCGATCGCTTTTCCGGTTGTGCCATCCCGTCCTGATATAATAATTGGTTCGATCGCACCATCAAGTTCAGGAATAGCAATTTGCAGCGCCACTTGGATCGGGTGTAGACCTAAATCACTTTCTTCCCATTCTTCAGTGGTTTGGAAGACTAAAGGCAAGGCCACCATATATGGGCGGTTCATCCGCTTTAAGGATTCTATCGCCTTCGGGTGATCCTGTCGAGCCGGGCCACCAACTAAAGCAAAACCCGTTAAGGAAACAATAGTATCCACAAGAGGTTGGGGTGGAATACCTTTCGGGGGGTGATCCCAGAAATACTCATCAATGGGTTTAGAAAAGTCCAAACCTCCCGCAAACACAGGTAATACCCGCGCCCCTAAAGCTTCAATTTCCTGTACCATGGCCACATAATGGGCATCATCTCCGGTGACGAGGTGAGTCCGTTGCAAGACTAACCCCACACAGGGAGCGAGGGGATCTTTTTGATCGTCGGAAATATCGTCGCGGCTATTATTCCACTGGAAATACTCTTTAGCATCCTCGAACATTTTTGGCGCCAGGGGATGCCATATTCCCATATCGGGATAGGTGACAGGATCGGCAAATTGCAGCTTGTCTTTGCCCGTGAAAACATATTTTGATCCTAACATCAGCAGGAAGTTTTCCAGGTTTTCAGAAGAACCCCCTAACCAATATTGGAAGGATAACATAAAGTTGCGGGCATCCTGGGCCTTGTCCATCGGTAAATATTTCAGGACTTTGGGCAAAGTTTGCAACAACTTCAGCATGGCATCTTGGAAAGAACTACCAGACTGTTCTTTACGTTTCTTCATAAACTGGGCGATCGCACTTTTGCTTTGTCCCAGTTGCGCCATGGAAAACGTCCCCATTTTGTTCAGACGCATCACTTGCGGCATGGAGGGGAACACCACTACCACATCCAGTGTATCCCGATAGGGGGCTACGGCCTCAACGAGTTTATCCGCTAAATCTTCAATAAAAATCAGGGAGGCTATGAATATATTAGCCCCAGATAAATCTTGTTTAAAACTTTCGTAGTTTTCGGGAGATCGTAACTCCTCGATCAAATAACCGCTAATTTCGATCGCAACATTAGGGTTATTTTTGTTAATAGACTGCACTGCCGCCGATAGGGCGCTTTGATATTGCGCTTCTAACACCACATAGACGACTTTCATCAGTTGTCGCCCGTTTAGGTCATCTGGCTTGATGTGTCTAATGGCGGGTTTTACATAAGTAAACATATCTTAATTTGTTCCTTTTTTGTCTGCTGCTTTTTTAGGGTGATCGGCGATGGGCATTGCCAGATCATTAGGACTCACCTTTGAGTATTCTTACCAGAAAACGGTCATTCTGGGCAGGTTTGATGACCCTTCGCAACAATTCGACAAGAAAAATGTCATAATTTTTCACATTTCTTGACTTTTGTGACTTTTTAGTTTTTTGGAATTATTAGCAATAAGAAAGAATCGGCAAAATCTAAATAACTACTAGAAATTGCTAAAATAGGAGTAGAACGAGCAATTGAAACCGATGAGCAGACAGTGACTATTTGGATAAATCAACAACTTGAAAGATTAGGAATCAATCTAAGAAAATCAAGGATAAAATCATGAAAAGTAGAGAATTTTTTATGGTGACTCATAGTTTGGGCAATAGGTTGTGTTAAAATTCAAGTAACTCCATCAAGTTTGGTTAATACTATGATCGGCACTATCTCCCAATCTCTAGTTGTCAATCAAGCGGACATAGATGATTTAAAATTATTCTATCAGTTTCGCCGTGAGCATAATGTTGTTCAATTTTTAGAAATTCATCCCAATCTATTATCAATTTTGGTATTAGGTAAAGATTTAATCAGCCAATATTTCCCTGAATCAAATGTATTTCTTGACTGGATTTTAGATCCAGAATTAGCTGAGTCTCAATTGGTTGTTTACCTAACAAGAACAATTGCAGATACAGAAGCAGCAATTGAACAAATTGAAAAACTTTCTGATCAGTGGTTAGGAAGCTATGACGGTGATATCCGCAGTCAAATTTATGTCAGATATGATTATTTATGACTTTTGAGAGTCATGATCAATATGAGGCATTTTTAGGGTAAAGTAGAGGTTGGTAAATAGCGATCGCTATTTGAAACTCACTCATTTGCCTGATCATCCTTAGTGTCTTAGTGCCTTAGAAGAGTGATATTTGTTAACTTTGAGAATTTTCAGACAAACTCCCTAACGAAAGTGTATTATTCTGATCCAGATTATCCAAGTCATCTAATATAGAGACAATTTCCCGTTCAAAAGTTACTTTTGCTCGATTAGTTTTACCCCCAATATAAAGGCGATCGCCATCTTTTAAAGCCCAAATTTGAGAATGGGAAACATAACTCATCATCACACTAATCATTAATAATCCAAACCCCAAATAAACAATAGGAATCCCCGGATCGGCTTTAATTTGTAGTCCCGTACTTCCAATAATTTCATCAATAAATAAAGTCACCCCATCCACTTCCGTTGACATTCCCTTTCTAACCGTTGAAACTAATTCCCCCTTGCCATTATAAACTAATACATTTCCTTTTAAGTCCCTAGCTAAAACAGAAACCCCGGCACTAAAATCCGGTTTAATTGGAATCCAAGTTCCCCAAATTCTGCCCTTTCCTTGGGTGTCTAATTGTGCCATCGGTAAACGAAAGACAGGGCTTTTATTCACCCGTACTCGTAACGCTGCAATACCCCAATCAGCTTGATAAAAAGTAACCCCTTGATAGTGCAAAGGTTCGTTAACATGAATGGTTTTGCGATCAACTTCTTCTCCTTGTTGATTTAATACGGATAAATCAGAATAAAATTGATCAATTCTACCTTCAGCATCATAATCAATCCAAAACCGATTTACTTTAACTGACCAATCTTTAGGTACTTGAGATTCAGAAAATTGTCCGGCATCTATGATATTTTTGACTTGAAAAGTATTTCCTCCTGGAACCAGTTCTTGAGCCATAAATCCTGTCATAGAACCGATAATCGACCCGGCTAAAATAATTAACATACTAGCATGAACAATAATCGGCCCAATTCTGCCAATCAGTCCCCGTCTAGCATAGAGTTTATTGCCTTCTTGAAACACTAAATAATTGCGTTTTTTCAATAAAGGTTCTAAAGCTGTTAATGAACCTGTAGTTAATTCAGCACTTAAAGCAATATTTTGAAATTGTTTGGGTTTATCGTAATAGACCCAGCGACGGGCTGATTTTAAAGTAGGTAATTGTCGGGTAAAGGTGCAAGCAGTTAAACTACTACCAAATAAGACTAAAAGGGATAAAAACCACCAAGTTCTATAAACATGATCAAGTCCAATAAATACTAGAAATTTCCAGGTTAAAAAGCCAAATAAAGCCGGATGTTCAGGGTAATTAGATTGATAATATTCTAGGGATTGTCCCTGTTCTAGCACTGTTCCTGAAATACTGAAAACGGCAATCAATAATAACAATACAATAGCTAATCTTAAATCGGCTAAAAGAGGCAAAAGTTCTTTTCTAATCATTTTTTGCAGGGTTGTTTCCCCTGTAATTATTTTTTGAAATAGTGAAAGTTCCGTATCCATTTTTATTTTCCTTTGATTCAATTAAACGACGGGTAGAAATCTAAACAATAGCGAAAATACGCCAAATCCAACTAATAAAACTCCGCTTGTAGGTGTAATCCAACTTGACCATTTTCGCAGTGCTAGTAACTTTTTAATTGTGGCGGTAAAGGTTCCAGCTAATACTAATGGGGCGACATAACCTACTGCATAGGCTAGTAATAAAACTCCGCCTAAAAGTACATCTCCGGTGCTTGAAACCCAGGCTAATAACGTTGCTAAAACGGGGGTACTACAGGGAGAAGCCACTAACCCAAAAGTTAATCCTAATAAATAGGATTTCAAGCTATGGGGAAACTCTTTAGGTATCCAACCTATCGTATCAAAAGCGGGTAACTGGAGGGGGAGAGCTTCTAATAAATTTAACCCCATTAAAATTGCAATCACACTCGCAATAATGGGCAAACCTAAACCGATTTGACCATACACTTGTCCGACAAAAGACGCTAAAATTCCTAACCCAGCTAAGGTGGTAGCCAGCCCTAATGCAAACCAAATAGATTGAATCGCGGCTTGCAGTCGATTTTCGGTTTCATAGCCTCCAATATAACCAATGGTAATCGGTAACATTGAGAGCATACAAGGGGTTAAACTGGTCAATAAACCCGCTATAAAAATAATGCCAATACTCAAAAAACTGAGATGATGGAGTTGAGTTTGAACTAGATTATTTGCCAGTTGTGCCAGTTCGTACAATCTAATTTGTAGGGTTTCTAGCATGAAATTTATTCAACAATTGGTGTCCTTTAATATACTATTATACCCTGTTTTGACTCTTAATTGATTATTCATGAATTGAACCATCGGGCATAACAGCACCTTGTAAAATTACGGTTTCTAAGTGAACGCCTTTGAGATTTGCTCCTTGTAAATTGGCATTACTAAGATCAGTAAATTGAGTGGCATCTCGAAATAATAGACTATTGACATCGGCAAAACTTAAATTACTATTTTCTAAATTAGCATATTGTAAATTTGTTCCCCGTAAACTGGCATTGGTTAAGTTGGCTTGACTGAGATTTGTCCCCCATAATCTTGCCCCTAATAATTTAGCTTTTTCCAAATTAGCATAGCTGAGATTAGCTAAGGTTAAATTAACTTCTAATAAACTCGACTGGGTTAAATTAGCTTCAGATAATTTAGCCTTGTTCAGATTTGCTCTTAATAAATTAGTATTTTCTAAGTTAGCTTGTCTTAAATCGGCTCCTGATAAGTTGGCATATTTTAAGCTAGCTTCTCTCAAATTAGCTTGTTTTAAATTGGCTCCTGATAAGTTGGTATTTGATAAATCTAATCCCTGTAAATTAGCTCCTTCTAAGTTACAATATTTCCAAAGAGATGAATGACAATCTTTGGTTTCTAGCAATTGTTGAATTGTTTTCAAATTAGTCGCATCGGCAGGCAATATCCAGCCCACCATTAAACTTAAAATTAACCCAATTTTAATCACGAAAGCAATTTCTTTCATGGCATAACCTAGATCTTGATGGCACTGCAACAAATTATAGTTTATCTCAAAATTGCCTCCTAGATGGTTAAACGGGTCTAAAAACACTCCCAATTGGGGGATAAGTCAGTCGTCCGACAAAAAAAATGTCGGGTACTGGGTCAGATGCTATCTATAGTTCAAATTAAAAATTGCATCATTTTCTTGACTTATATCGAATTTTGTATCAAATTAGAAGGTAGGATTCTGGCTATACAAAGGACAGCAAAATGCCGACAATTAACTCGACCTGGGATGACTTAATTCTCCAATGTGACGGGCGATATTTGACCAATGCAGAACTCAAGCCTCTGCATCAGTACGTTCAGACTTTAAATGCTCGCACCAAAACCTATGAAGTTCTACGGGTAAAATCAGCAGGTTTAATCAAACAAACCCTGAAGAAATTCATGTTTTCCCATCCAGAAATCATGGAAAAGCATTCAAAACGCTGTGTGTATGATATGTCAATGACGATGTGTCTGATGTCCGTGGCTTTATTACGCGATGACCCGCACTTTTTTAAGGAATCTTTAATGTTATGGTTAGCCAATATTTTGGCAGCCCACGAAAAAAATACCCAATGTCTACAAGCCTATACCTATCTTCAAGAAGCCTTACAAGAACAATTGCCCAGTGTGTGTAATCAATTATTAAAGCCCTATATGGACATTATTTTAGAAGTTTTAGATACTCCTCCTAAACTATTAGCAAATGTCCAAAGAAGTGGGGTTTAAACCCGATTGATTTTGTATTGTATATCAGGGTGTTATTTGATTTCTAGCTACAGAAATTATAATTTCAATTGATCATTTCATTGCCAATCACTCCAACTTAACTTTGAGTATTGATGCACACAGGAGTTTAATTTATGTCCCTAACTCAACCGGTTACAACTCGTCATGATGCTTCCCCAGAAGAACGAGAGTTTGTTTTAAAACAAATTTATCAGCAAGTAATAGAACGTCAACTTTATGAGTTTGAACACAAGCAACTTGCGGATTTAGAAAAAGATTTTATCAAGGGGAAAATAGGGATTCGACATTTTTTAAAAAGTCTGGCGGTTCGTTCTGTCTATTTAGAGCATTTTTATGAAAATAGCTCTAATATGAAATTCATTGAAAATGCTTGTAAACATTTTTTAGGACGAGCTCCGAGAAATAATCAAGAAATTCAGAAATGGGATGATATCTTAGTTCGCCGTGGCGTTGGCGCACTGGTTTCAGAAATAGTAGACTCGGAGGAATATCGTAAATCCTTTGGTTATTTTACTGTTCCCTATTGGCATGAACACCGTTATGAATCCGCGAGTGAATATATTGAAAATGAGCGTTTAGGTCATGAACACGCGGGACAAAGAGGCTGGGCAATTCCTAACCATTATCAACATGAATTACACATTGATTGTGATGGCGGAACTTGTGTTCGAGAGGAGGATAAATTAACAGTTGAACCTATACAAAAAACCCAAGAAACCTTGGATTTTTCCTCGGATACAAAGATTACAGCCAGACATATTCAACGGCTATCAGCCTGTGTTAAGGAAATTACAGATATTCTCTCCCTGTATCCTCAACCTGTGAGTCAACAAGAGATTGAAACTGACCTTCAGCAAAAAGTGTTGGACTATGTCAGTGCGACAAATGCCAGTTTACTGTTTAAAAATTAAAACCAGGGTGGGCAACCCCCACCTTTGATTTTTCTATAGCAATATACTGATCAATTAAGAATTTATTTAAGTTTTATATTATGCCAATTAACAAATATCTTCATACTGCAATTTTAGTCTCTAATTTAGAACAATCAGAACATTTTTATAGTCAGGTTTTGGGCTTGGAAAAAGTTGAACGTCCGTTAAATTTTCCGGGGATTTGGTATCAAATTGGTGAGGTTCAAATTCATTTAATTCAAGCTGAAACTGTAATTAATGATCAAGTTAATGATGAGAAGTGGGGAAGAAATCGACATTTAGCTTTTTCGGTTGAGAATTTAGAAGCCGCAAAACAACAGCTAATTGCTGATAATTATTCGATTCAAATGAGTGCTTCTGGTCGGGCGGCATTATTTACAAAAGATCCCGATGGCAATATTATAGAATTAAATGAACAATGAAAATTATTGCCTATTCTTATACCGATCCTTTGTTTGAACAGCCTCCTGATCGGATGATTTGGGGATGGGAAGTGGATCGGGTTTATCAGGATTTAGGGGGAAGACAGGAACTCGAAGACTTGTTACAAGATTGTAATTTAGAAGCACCGGATTATTTATTAATTCGACGGTTAGAGGAGTTGGGAAATTCCGTTTTAGAGGTGAGCGATCGCTTACAACAATTAGAATCTTTCCAGATTAATATTATTGCCATTGAGTCGGATTTTAAGACCTCTGTAGGTGAAATTAATCGTTCCGATTTAATCCAATTATTTATAGAAATTCAAAATCGCCAACGCAGTCGCCGCATTTGTCACGGACACGCTAAAAATAGAATTAAAGCCTTACCTCCGCCAGGGAAAGCACCTTATGGATATCGACGGGGAAAAGAGCGTTATATTTTAGATCGGAGTGTTTCACCTATTGTTAAAGAGTTTTTTGATCGATTTTTAATTTATGGATCTTTGCGGGGTGCGGTGCGACATTTAGAAAAACGTTATGGGAAAAAAATATCAGTAACTACCGGAAGAAGATGGTTAACAAATCCCGTTTATCGAGGGGATTTAGAATATAAAAATGGAGAGATTATTTCTAATACCCATCCTCCAATTATTTCCAGAGATGAAGCCGCCCAGGTGGATCGATTATTACGGCGAAATCAACGACTTCCCCCTCGAACAGCCAGTGCACCGCGTTCTTTAGCGGGGTTAGTTAATTGTGGAGAATGTCAATCTTTAATGACTGTTGCCCGGGTTACAACCTATCGGAAAGACAGGGAATATTTATATTTACGTCCGATAAATTGTCCGAAAAATCCTAAGTGTAAAGCCCTATCTTATCAAAGGGGATTAGAGTTAACTATTAAACGCATTTGTCAAGATTTACCGCAAGCGGTTTCTGGTTTAAATTTACCAGATTTACAGATAGTTAAACAAGGTATTATTCAGGAGATTAATCACAAACAAAATATTTTATTACAAATTCCCGATTTATTAACTTCTGGAATATTGGATTTAGAAACAGCAGATTTAAGAAGTTATAAACTGCTGATAGAAATTGCTCAGTTACAAGGAAAGTTAGCAGAACTTCCCCCAGTTAATTTAAAAGAAACGGCGCAGGCGGTTTGTATTCCACAGTTTTGGTTGGATTTATCGGAAACTGAACGAAGATTTTATTTTAGAGAATTTATTAGAACAATTGAGATTATTCGAGAGGGAGATAACTGGGACTTAAAGGTTGTCTTTATTTTTTGATTCAATTTTGTTGTAATAGTTGTTGATTTTGTTCCACAAGTTTCTTTTTAAAGTCACAAATGGTCAACTGATTTTTGACCCGAGCCAAGACCTCATCCACTTTAAAAGGTTTGGTAATATAATCTACCCCTCCAGCAGAAAAGGCTTGCATAATATCTTCAATTTGATTCAGCGCACTAATAAAAATGATCGGAATCTCATAGGTTTCTAAATTTGATTTTAGCTGAATTTACCACCGGGGAGTTAAGGATAAAAGATTGATCAATTCTTCTCCTGGTAGAGGTTTGGCAAAGAAATATCCTTGACCCAATCCACAATTTAATTCTCGGAGTATTTTTAACTGTTCAGGTAACTCAATTCCTTCGGCGATGACATTCATATTCATGGTTTTAGCTAAACTAATAATCACAGGAATTAAGCCGATATTTTCTGATGTTAGGTTTAGTCTTTGCACGAAAGATTTATCAATTTTTAGGGTATCAACGGGAAAAGAATGCAGATAACTTAGAGAGGAATAACCCGTCCCAAAATCATCAATACTAATTAAAATGCGACGTTTTCTGAGTTCTTTAAGAATAGTAGCAACGTCCTGATGATTGTCCATAATTGCACTTTCGGTAATTTCCAGTTTTAAACAGTCGGGGGAAAGTTGACTATGCTCTAAAACTTGATCAATTTGTTCTAATAAATTGGGTTGAGCAAACTGTTTTACGGATAAATTAACACTGACAAATAAATTGGGATCAATTGAATTTTGTTGTTGCCAAGTTCGTAATTGATGACAAGATTCTGATAAAACCCAATAGCCAATCGCTGTAATTAAACCGGTTTCTTCAGCAATAGGAATAAATAAACCCGGTGGGATTAATCCCCGTTTGGGATGACGCCATCTGACTAACGCTTCAAACCCGGAAATTCTGCCTGTAATTAAAGAGACAATGGGTTGATAATGGACAACTAATTCCTCTTGTTCAATCCCACGACGTAAATCCGTTTCTAACTGTAATCTTTCTAAAGCGGCGGTGTGCATCACCGGATCAAACAGATGATATTGTCCTTTTCCCAAGGCTTTTGCTCGGTACATCGCTGTATCTGCATCTCGGAGTAAATATTCCGGTTCGTTATATTCACAATTACCGATCACAATACCAATACTCGCATTCATAAAAATCTCGTGTCGTTCTAAGTTAAAGGGTTGAGAAAAACACTGTAAAATCTGATCTGATAGTGTGGTTACATCATGAAAGTTGGGAATTTCTGTTAATAAAATTGCGAATTCATCGCCTCCCAAACGAGCTAATGTATTTTGGGGTTTAACATAACAGCTAAGACGGTGAGCAATTAAAATTAAGAGTTCATCTCCAACTAAATGACCCAAGGAATCATTCACTACTTTAAAGCGATCGCAATCTAAAAATAACACCGCAAACTGATAGTTCAGATTAGCTTTTGCCTGATGAATAGATCGGCGTAAATCCGTCATCAATAAAGCCCGATTAGGCAAGCCTGTTAGGGAATCATGCAGTGCCATTTCTAATAGTTGAGTGTTGGCTACTTCTAATTCCTGAGTGCGTTCTTTAACCCGGGCTTCTAGTTCCGCATTCAAGACCCGAATCTCTAATTCCGCGGCTCGTAAAGCCAATTGATTTTGAACTCTGATTAAGACTTCTTCAAACTGGAAAGGTTTGGTAATATAGTCCACACCTCCAACTTGAAAGCCTTTAACTTTATCGAGAACATCATCTAAAGCACTCAAAAAAATAATTGGGATTTCTGCGGTTTTAGCATCGGCTTTCAGATTTTGGCAAACCTCATAACCATCCATCTCCGGCATCATAATATCTAGGAGAATTAAGTCGGGAGCAACGGTTTGAACCGCGGTTAAAGCCATGGGCCCACTCAAAGCTTTACGCACATTATATCCCTGACGAGTCAGCATTCGGGACAATAAATGCAGGTTATCCGGGGTATCATCAACGATGAGAATATCTTCCGTTCTTGTGGGTTCAAGGTTGTAATGATTCATTTGGCAATTAGATAAGATAGGGAATGGATTGAGGCTTGGGGACTTTTATCCTAGAAATAATCCATATCCCAAAGCTCGTGTTCTTTAATAATCCTTCATATTAAAATATAGTTTACAATTATAACATTTTTTTGCTACTTAACTCAAGCCCGTTGAATTGTGATTCAATTAACATTTATATCAATGTTTATAAAAACAATATTAATCAGGAATATACACCTCTGGCTGATCTTTTTTCTGCTCTTGCTGTTGAATTTTAGGTAATTTGAAAAGTACACCTACTAAAAACCAATAATAAACTGCCACCGGATCGGTATCCAGAGGATACCAGTAGGGATTATAACTAATTAAAACAATAAAAATCCAGAAAATAATTCCATAGCCCCACAGACTATTATCCTGTAATTGATGATAGGATTTAAACCCTAAAACCGTAATATTAGTTACTAAGAACAAGAAAGCAGCTACTCCAAATGGCCCAATTTCATAGAACAATTTAGGATAATAGGCTTCAATTAATCGAATTTTTCCTAATCCTCGGGCTGAAGTTGTGGCTTGCCCTAAACCATTACCTAAAAAGCCTCGATGGGCTTCCAAACTCAAATTAGTTTGCTTGGTTAAAAACACCGCCGGAGGATCGGCATTCCAACGTCCAATAAAGTTATCGACCCTTTCGGTCATGATTTCAGGGGCGATAATCCAGGTTCCTACCACAAAAATAACCATCCCCAAAATAATCACTACAAGCCGCTTAATTCTGGAAATGTGACTGGTAGCAACCAGCAGTAAAATCACAATCGCTGGAGAGGCTAAAAAGGCCGTTCTTTGACCGGAAACAATGGCATTCGATATCACTAAAGCCAAGGTGACCAAACCCATTAAACGCCAGTGTAATTTAGGATCACTAAAGGCCGTAGCAAAACAGAAAAACGTACCCGAAACTAAAAACCAAGCCCAATGCCAAGGAGCCACAAAGGTTCCGGGTAAACGAATAAAATTTTCTGCGGGTAAATATCCCAAAGCCCCTCCCACCAAACATTTTCGCTGCACATTTGCCCTCAATAATAAATGTTCGGGTAAACCCTTATTATCAGGGCAGTATCCGGTAACAACTAATCCAAATTGAATTAATCCTAAAATGCAGCAAATTAAGATTAAAATGACTTGTAACCGAGTAAAAAATTCCAGATCTTGACGATGACGAATTAGATAATAACCACAGGTGATCAGGGGAATATATCCGATTAAAACTTTTAAGCCAAACAGTCCTACGGCAAAGGGTTGATTATCCGGTGTCCCGTGTTTCTGTAGGACACCATTAACAGCAATTAATGTAACGATCGCAATTATCAATAAAATTAACAGAGGAATTTTAAGTTGAGGAGGATTAATTAGGGGTAACTTTTTTTTCCTTAATTCCACAACCAAACCGATTAATGCGGGTATATACAACCCATCCTTGGCTAAATGAAATAGATAATGATCGTTACCCACCCAATAAGAAATCGTCCCCGCAAAAGGTAAATAAATTAAAAAAACCCACAATCCCTGACGGGGATAGCGCCAACAAAGCGCCATAATGATCAGAGCTAAAGTGATTAGGGTGATGGTAATTGCACTCAACCCATTGGCAAAAAGCAGTAGTCCGACTAACAATCCTACTGCGCTGACGATACCCAAAAACCGCAGAAAATCCGATCTCGTGGCGGAGATATTTTCACTCTCAATAACAGGACAAGGGACTTGATTAAGTTCAGGGTTATCTTGACCCGGAAGTGACGATTTTTCAGGGGGGCTGTGGAAGTTAGACATCAGGGGCTAATAGTTATTTCCAACGTCGAGAAATTCTGGCTTCCCAAAGTTCCTGTACTCGCTGTTGCTCAGAAAAGGAAAGTTGTTCAAAAGCCTGCATAATCTCTAAATGGGTATGATCAATAATCAAAGCTGTGAGTTCACCCACCGTTTCAGCTTGTAATAAAGCTGATTGCAACAGTTGATTTTCAAGGGTGTGCAGATTCAGTTTTTTTTCTAAAGGTAAAAGTGTTGTTGCCATCGGATTTCAAACAAAAGATTACAGAACATTCAAAATAGGGGGGATTTTACTGCCGAAATCAGCGAGAGAATCACTCTAACTATAGCACCCCCAATAGGGTAACGCTAACCAGAAAACTGATAGCAAATCCTAAAGTACGTTTTTCATCGGCTTGGTAAGACGTTACAGTGTGGGCTTTTGAATTCATTGATTATAGCAAGAGGTAATCTTGATCTGGGAATTTTTGAGGAAACGTCTGAACCGGAATACGATAATTAAAAAGGTGGCTTACGCCACCCAACGGACTAAACTAAACTTAAATCAGGATAATATGCCAACATATCATCGGTGCTGAGGGTATCCCCACTGGCTTGGGGTGTCCAGAGAATTTCTACGGCTAATAATTGTTCACTTCCAACCGAACCTAAACGACTTAATGCTTGACGTAATGTTTCAGGACTATTAACTTGAGGAAGTTCAATTTTCCCCAAGGTTCCTACCACTAATGTCACCACAATATATTCGTTTTCCGTTGTACTTAACTCTCCCGTTTGACTGACTAAATTTCCCTGATTTCCCTTCAAAGAAGAAGCTACCCCACCAATTAACTGATTATTAACATTAGACAGGGTTTCTTCAGCAAATTTACTCCGTTCGGCTAAAGCCCATTGATTAAATTTAGCTTCAGCCGAATTCATCCCCGTTTGTTCCGACGCCGAAGACCCATAGGCCCAATATTCAGGATGGCGTAACATGGCTAAGGTGGCTTCCTGCAAAACTTGGGCGCGACCGGAAGCCGAACCCGTATCTGCGGTTTGGGCCATGCGGTCTAAATCCCCTTGTAAATTTCGAGCTTGGGCCAGTAACCCCACTTGCAAACGGGCCACAGAAACCGTCGGGTTACTGCTATATCCGGGTTCATCCTGTCCCTGTCCCATGGCTGACCGAATACTGTTGAAAATGAACCCGGCGAGCGCCATGAAAATCAGCAGGGAAAATAACCCACCCCCACCAAACCCAAAGAAGGGTATCAGAAAGGGAAATCCAAAACCGCCCCCACCGTAGTACCCCCCTCCAGAACGGCCAGGACTGGTATTATAACTGCGACTAGGAGACGATCTAAAGGAGCCACCACCAATGCGTCCCCCACTTCTAGCGGCCAATACACCATCAACTTGACTGAAAAACAAAACAGCAACTAGGCTAAAAATAGCTAAGGGTTTTAAAAGTTTTTTGAACATAAATCACATCTCATTTTTTTAGGACATAGAAACTGGAAAATTCTCTTGAGGAAGACAACAGAGGCTCTATTGATTCCGGTTTACGGACTTCCTCACTTCTTTGATTGTGGGAGTTTTTCTACAATTTTATCTATACTGTAACGTTTTTTTAATTTTGCTTCAGCCAGATTCCGGTTCGGGATTTACCCTCAAGGGTAGGGAATTTTCTCCTGGTCTTCCTCGCGGGTTTACGTTACCTTTTATAGCAGGGAACACCGGGGGAAACACTTTACCGTCTGGGTTCCAAGATCCGTCTGGTGTCTTAACTGCCTTGGCGGTTGCTATACCGTCCTTGAGCTTATTGAGTCCGACGCCCGCCAGAATATTTATCCAAATGGGTAGAAAAATTTTGCGATCGCTGTTATAATCGAAAATAACTGATAACTGATAACTGATCTAGCCACAGCCACTATTTTTTAGGGACTGTGGCTTTTTTTTTGGAATTAACCCCCAAACTCACTTCCAGTCGGGTAATGGGTTTTTCTCCTTAAACTTTAGGTTTAGAGGGGGGTGTAATCTTAAATTTATTTAAAAGATCATTAATTTCTAATAGTAACTCAAACTCTGATTCAGGCAATAAATCATAATAACTATTTTTTTCTAAAAAACTAAATGCTTGCCGAAATTGTTCCGGTGTTGCCATAATCGGGGAATCAAAATGACAAGGAATAATCCGGTTAAACTCCCATTTAGAAACTTGATTTGCCCAATTTAAGGTTTCTTCTGGGGCGCGATTTAAAATTAAAGTTTGTAAAATGGGAGCCACAAATAACTGCCCATTTCTGCTTAATGCTTCAAAGGTTTCTTGCCAATTGGGTTTCCATTTAAACGGATAAATCCCAAAATAGGCTTTTTTTGAACGGTCGGGAGCTTGCCACGATTCCCGCACCGCTTCCCCCAATTCTATCGTATCTAAAACACTCGGACGAAAATAAAAGGAAAATAACGAGATTCTCTGCCATCCTCGGCGACGGGTAGTTTCTGTATTTTCTACTTTATGAAAAGTATGATCTTTAGCATGGAATAGGAGGGGATAGGGATCTATTTGTAGAATCGCTGGAGGGGTGTTAGGAATAGAAACAATAGTATCAGTTACTAATAAAGTGTGCGATCGCTTATGGAAAAAAACTACCTCGGCAAATTGTCCAATTCCTAATGCTAAAGGGCCGAGAATTTTATAGTCAAATTCATCAGCAAAGGGTGTATTTCGACTGTCCGGGGGCAGAATATGGGTGCGTTTTGCGGGGAAACCTAACCAACTTAGGGGTAAATTAATCGGAAAACTCCACTGTCCGGGGGCGACAAAAACTTGGGCGTTGGGAAATTTTCGCGCGAAGGGGCCAACAAAAACCTTATGTTCAACTCCTGAAATCGTAGGTAGAATAATATATTTTACATCGCCATATTCTACAATTAATTCTCTGATTAAATTCAGACATTCTGGAGTTGGAGCAACGGGAGCATACACCAACAAACCCCCCTGTTCTAGTTTTACCACAGTCATCCGAATGGGAACTACAACATACAAAATCCCCTGTACCTGCTCAAATGTCCAAATGCTCTGGGGAACCACTTCCGTGCGGAGGGTGCGCCGCTGACTGTAGGGATAAATCGGGACAACGGGCCACAGGGGCCATGAAAATTCCTGCAATGAACGGTTTTGACGGGGTGCTTCTGGGGGTTTCCGAGGGTACTCCACTGTTTTTGTAACTCCTGTGTCCTGTAGGAAGACGCGCCGTGGCTCGTCTCTACTTTAGAATATCGGAATTTGTTCTAAACTTTCATATTCATCTAAAATTCCTTTTGGGGGTTCGTCTCGATGGACTAATATTCCGCGTATTCCTAGGGCTTTTGAACCTTGATAATCGGCTTTAAAACTATCACCAATATGCCAAACTTCTTGGGGTAAACATTGATGTTTGGTTAAGGCAATTTGGAAAATTTCAGCACTGGGTTTAGCGGCTCCTACTTCTGTAGAAATAGTCACGGTTTGAAAAAAATCAGCTAAATTTAAAGATTCTAAAACCGGATATAATCGGGAATCAAAGTTAGATAATACCCCTAATTCTATTCCTTGGGCTTGCCAATCTTTTAATTTAGGAAGAACATCGGGATAAACAAACCAAGGTTTTTCGGTTTCAAAATAATGATATAGAGCTTGAAAAAAAGCGGAGAAATCTGTAAAATCATTATAGAGTCCGACGGTTTTAAAGGTTTGTTCAGCGAGCGCTTTCCACCATTCAAATTCTAAGGGGGGAATTTCATTGGGATCAACCCCTGGAAATGCCATAACCGGAGCCGCTAAAAAACAATTAAAAAACACTTTATCCAAAATTTCAGCTTCAGCATTCACCCCAAATTGTTCTGCAATGATGCGGTAGGCTTCCCCCACACTATGACGCACACCAAATAACGTCCCAACAGCATCTAAAAAAATAACACGGGGTTTTTCCATTGTAGAATTCTGCGAATTAGTCATATTTACGATTGCTATAATTAGCGATAAGCCGGGTTTATATAAACCCGGTTTGTTGGTTTAGAATATTAAATTTTAAGATGCGCTTAAGCGCAACAACGGAATATGAGTTATTCTCTATCTGCCATTTTTTGATCGATTGAAATTAAGAAATCCTGCAAGGGTCGGGTCATCCAATTAAACGCCACTCGAATTTGATGATCAAAGGTGGGGAAGCGATATAAATAGATTAAACGCCGGGTTAAATGGGCAAATTGACCCTCTAATTTTATCCCTAAACCTGTTAAGGTGGCGTTATTAGTTCCTAATGTTATCATTTCCCCTAAATTAATATATCGGAAGGGTAATAAGGGTCTTCTTGTTAATAACGCCCAAAGATTCCATCCGGTATAATCAGCTTGTTGAAAAGCGGCTTGGGCTGTGGTGGGAATTTTTTGACCGTCAGCGTCTTGAGATTCTGCTAAATCTCCTAATGCAAAAATTTCAGGATGATCAATTACTTGTAAGGTTGATGTGGTGACAATTTGACCTCGTTGATTGTGTTTTAAAGGTAGCGATCGCACCACCGGACAAACCTGGGTTCCCACCGTCCATAACACTAAATCCACGGGAATAGTATCAATTTTCCCGCGATATTCTAAGGAAATTTCATCGGCTGCAATTGATTCTACCTTTGTTTCTAAATCTAGCCAAACTTGTCGATTAGATAGGGCATTTTTAGCGGATTCTCGATTAAATTCAGGAGAGTTTTTTAGAATTTCCTCTGATTGTTCGACAATTCTAATTCGTCCTTTTGTTCCTAAGCGATCGGCTAATTTACAAGCAAGTTCTACCCCACTATAACCACCGCCTACAATGGCTATTCTAACTTTATCTTGTTCTAAGGTTTCTAATCGTCGTAACTGTTCTTCTAATCGATAGGCGTCGGTAATAGTTCGGAAGGGAATTGCATAATCTTTCGCCCCCGGAACTAAATCTAAAGGTGTTTCTCCTCCCAATGCTAAAATTAAATAATCGTAGAAAATAACGGTATTATCTTCTAGTTTAACCTGTTTACTATCGATCTCAATTTCACTCACTACTCCTTGACAAAATTGCACCTTAGTATCTTTTAATAGGTCTTCAAATGCGGGGGCAATTTCCCAAGTTTGCAGTTCATTAGTTAGCAATTCATACAGCAAAGGTAAAAACAAAAAATGGTCATTTTGATCCACTAGAACAATTTCCGGTTGTTCCGATTTTTGCCAGGGAAGTTGACTCAAACGTAAGGCGGTGTACAGTCCACCAAAGCCTCCACCAAGGATACAGATACGGGTTTGCGGTTCAGTCATATTAAAATTGGGGGTTTTTGAGTTGGGCTGTTTCTTTCAACTAGGATAGCAATTTTAGTCAGAAAATGTTAAGTATTGCTACAAGGGCGAAAATCAATTACCTTTGTTTGGTAAAACATCTTAACTATAACGATTAATTTCCATTGAGTACAGTTTAGAAAATTTTAGGAGATCATTCCATGATGTTGTTAGCCGCTACCGTCGCCACCCCCGTTACTCACGGTTGGAGTCCTACCATCGCTATTGTGATGATTGTGTGTAATATTGTGGCGATCGCCATTGGTAAATTTTCCATCCAACAGCCTAATGCTGGCCCTCAATTACCCTCACCTAATATGTTCGGTGGGTTTGGCTTACCTGCGGTTTTAGCAACCACAAGTTTTGGTCATATTTTAGGGGCGGGTGTGATTTTAGGATTATCCAGTTTAGGAGTTATTTAACTCATTTTATTAAGTAGAGGTAATTCATGAATTACCCCTACTCCTACTTTTAATCATAATCCTGTCCTGACCCATATTTCCACGCTTCTAACCAACGATAATAATAGTATTGAGACGAAAGGGGTAATTTATTAAACATCGGTTCTAGGGTTTTTGCCAGGGGATATAAACCCGTATACAGCCCTAAATTCCAGTAGTGAATTGTCCAATCAATTAAACTGATTAACCCCACCTGGGGAATAATTTTAAAAATCAAACCGGGATGGGAAAGTGCCGTTTTCGATAGGGTTTTAGTTAAGGCGGAAAACCTTACCACATCTTGCAAAAATGGCTTTAAAATCGGTTCTCCCAATTGTTCCATTTCTTGAAATACGGTAGTTAATAATTGATTAATTTGTTCGGGGTTAATAGTTTGTTGAATTTCCACACTCATCGACCTTTGAAATAACCAAGTTACGGATAAACTCGGTTGATAGGGTTGTAATAAAGATAAGGCATTCTGACTTAATTGATCGGTGGTTAAGGCTTGATCAATTCCATCCGTTAACCGTTGTAAATGACGTACCATCGCCCCAAATCCCCCAAAACTTAAGGGAGATTGATTTCCGCTACTATCTCCCACCGCCAAAACACGATTCCAGGGCATTTTTAACGGACTATTTTTATAACAGGGAAAAAATCCAAATAACGCCCGTTTAAAGGTTAATTGATTTAACTCAATCTGTTGATATTCGGGTAACAGTTTAAAATAGTCTTCAAACAAAGATTCTAAACTAAACCTTTGGGGGTCAGCATCTAAATAGGTAAATAAATAAGTTGTTCTTCCATCCCTAGCCGGAAACGCTTCCCAAAAATATTGACATTGATTTTTTAAAGGAGTAAAAGAAGCGAAAATATCCCCGGTTTGATTATTAGGATATCCCGTCGCACAGGTTCCCACCACTAAACAAACTGCATCGGGTTTTTGTCCTTGTCTAGCTTGTCGAACTAGGGGGGAAAAATGACCCATTGCATCTATTAATAAGCGGGTTTTTAGGATGATTGACCTGTCCCCTAACCCATCTCCTGCAAGGCGAGGGGAATGAATTTCGGTTACATTTACCGCCACACCATCAGGATGAATAATAGACCCTTGATAAGCCGTATTTTCTAATAATATTCCTCCGGCTTCTAAAAATTTAATTTTGAGAGTTTCTAATAAATAAACCGGATCAACTCCAATATTAAGAACATCTTTCACCCAAATATCATTACCCTGGGGAAAACTTAAACGGGCGGGGTTATATTCCGTAGCGATCGCTGTTTTTAATTCTACCTCAGATAGTAAATTTAATTCAATAAAAACCTCTAATTCGTGACGAGAAATATTCCATTCCTGTTCCCGTCCTTGGAGTTTTCCTCGTTCAATTAATCCCACTCGCCACCCTTTTATTGCTAAGGTAGCACCGATTAAAATTCCCAGAGTTCCCCCACAAATAACTACATCATAATCCAGACTTTCCAAGGGTTGATCATCCTGTTTAATGGTATCAGGAAGGGGGAGAGTATTATTTTTTAACCCCGTCCAAAGTTCATCCGCTTTTTGTAGACCCTTGAAAGGATTTCCCTGGATTTGAGATAAAATTTCTTCAGTCAGAGACATATAAGTAGTTGCATAAAATAAATTACCTAGTTGAGAGAGGGAACATCGGAACAGCCCCCCCAAACCCCCCGTGCACGGGGGGCTAGGGGGGGAGGGAACGCCGGAACACCGGAACAGGGGTAATACTTCTAGCTGTTTCATGTCAGTATTAAAATGTTACAACTGATTTAGGATTGCTATATCTGTTAATTAAACCGAATAACCGTTTCTAATTCAGTCAAATGAGCGGTATCTCCGTTGAGTTCTAGTATCCATTTATCTCCATTTTGAACAATTTTCACTAAACAACAAAGGGAGGCTTTAATATCCATTTCTTCTAAGGTTGGAATTAATCCCATGGCTGTTCCTAATACCGAAGCACCATGTCCAACCAATAATAAATTATCATCGGGAAAGGTGTTAACTAAACGTTGGGAAGTTTCTCCGGTTCGTTGTAAACAATCTTTCCAAGTTTCAGGATAATTAGGAACTCCCAGAGGATGGGATAAATCAATTTTAGGGAATTTTTTAGCTAAAAAATCTGGGGATAATGTTTCTGGAAAACCCATCCATTCAGGATTTAACCATTCTCCTAAACCCCAATCTAATTTAAGCGGTAAATCTAATTTTTTAGCCACAGCATTAGCGGTTTGTACGGTTCTCAAAAAGGGAGAAGCAATAATTTGAGTAATTCCTTCCCCCACTAAACGATTAGCTAATTGTTGGGCTTGAATTTGACCATCCTCGGATAAATGGGGGTCATAAGGTCTTTCTGCGGTATCAAACCAGGCGGGATTGACAAAATCAATCCGATTTCCATGGCGGGCTATCCATACAGTTTTAGACATAGGTTAAGTTAATAGTATTGTGTTTACCTTAATAAAGATCATACTTTAATAAAGTACAAGGTAAAGCACCATTATAAACCGCAATTCTTCGAGATGTTCTCAAACCCACTTGTTTTCCTAATGCCTTATTTCCTGTTAAAATATAAGCTGTCCATCCCTTAAACCGTTGTTTAAAAGTATCTCCTAATTGTTTATATAAAGGAGCTAAGTCTTCAGTATGACCCAAACGTTCCCCATAGGGAGGATTACAGATAATTACCCCATGAGCCGCCGGAGGTTCAACTTGAGATAATTCTATTTGTTGTAGTCGAATTTGTTTCGCTACCCCACAGCGTTGAGCGTTTTCCGAGGCTTGATGAATGGTATCTTCATCCTGGTCTGAACCGACAATCGGCGCGGTTAAGGTAGTTAATTGTGCGTCTAAAGCGTCCTGTTTTAGACTGTCCCACAATTGAGCGTCAAAATCTTTCCACTTCATAAACCCAAAGGTTTCTCGGAATAGTCCGGGGGCAATATTTAAGGCTTTTAAACTGGCTTCAATGGGTAAGGTTCCTGAGCCACATAGGGGGTCTAAAAATGGTAAATCAGGATGCCATTCTGCCATGTCTAATAAGGCGGCAGCTAGACTTTCTTTTAAAGGGGCTAGTCCCACGGCCGGACGATATCCCCGGCGGTGTAAACTGCTTCCCGAACTATCTAAACTTAGAATCCCTTGATTTTCATGGATATGAAGATTAATCCATAAATCAGGATTATTAATATCAATATCGGAACGTTCTCCAAATTCCAAACGCTGTTGATCAATAATGGCGTTTTTGACCTGAAGGGCGGTAAAATGGGTATGATTTAAAACTTCATTTTTGCCTGTACAATTAACAGCAAAAGTATTCAGGGGTGATAAATACTGATTCCAGTCAATATTTTGAATTTCCTGATACAACCGTTCTCCATTGGGACAGGGAAATTCAGCAATAGGAACTAAAACCCGATATATAGTTCTCCCCCAAAGATTCACCCGATAGAGAAGTTGGCGGGAACCAGCAAAATGAACGCCAGCAAAATCAGGACGAACATCATGAGCACCTAAACGTTCCAATTCCTGAGCAGCGATAAGCTCTAAACCCTTGGCAACCGTGGCAAAATACTGGGTCATTCAGGAGAAAATTTTGAGTATTACTATTTTATAATCCCACAACAAAGCCAGGGTTAAAACTATATAACCATAAGCAAGAGAAAAATACCCGGTAAATTACCGATTTCAACTCAGTTGTATTATTCCTAATACTCTCTGCAAAATCAGAGTTTTCACAAAGAACGTATGTTTCCTTTTGATCAGAAAGGACACCGGCGACTGGCCGTGTTTCGTCTCGGTGTCCTTAACTGGTTCGCTCCTCACACGCTTGTTACTCTACCCAAACCCGATCCCATTTGTCAACACCTAAAATATTTTTTTTTCTGATTTCAGGGTTTTAGCCCATAAAATAAGGCTTTCTGACTGACGGATGCTGGTTTGGGCCTTGTAAAATCCATTCGGATTGCGTAACGGTATAAAAGTCCACAAAAATTCCTAAGATAAATTGAGACAATGGGAGGTTGATTAAGTAACCAATAATTCAGTGATTGATATTCTCTGGCTGCTAGTCTGTTCGGGCTTAGTCTTTCTGATGCAGCCCGGATTTATGTGTTTAGAGTCGGGCTTAACCCGTTCCAAGAATAGTATTAACGTTGCCGTCAAAAATTTTGCCGACTTTGGCATTTCGGTGGCCTTGTTTTGGGCCTTTGGCTATGCCATTATGTTCAGCAGGGCGGCGATGGGCGGGATTGACCCCCAGGCTTTGTTTTTTGATACGCCATCGAATCCGGGGCAAGCCGCATTTTTTCTGTTTGAAGCTATGTTTTGTAGTACCGCCACAACAATCGTTTCAGGGGCATCGGCGGAACGGATGAAGTTTGGAGCTTATTTATTAGTTGCGGCTTTAACTTCGGGAATTATTTACCCCGTTTTTGGCCATTGGGCCTGGAATGGGATTGAAACTAACCATTTATTGGGGTGGTTAGGAAAAATTGGATTTGTGGATTTTGCCGGGTCTACCATTGTTCATAGTATTGGCGGATGGGTTTCTTTGGCAGTTCTATTAGTGATTGGGCCAAGGCTGGGACGGTTTACCCCCGATAAAACCACCCAAGAAATGCGCGGCTCTAACCTTCAGTTATCCGTATTGGGGGCGATGTTGTTGTGGTTAGGGTGGTTAGGATTTAACGGGGGTAGTTATTTACATTTAGATATTCGAGTCGCCACGGTGATTGTCAATACCATCTTGGCTGGGACATCGGGAATGTTAGTCGGGGCGGTTTTGGGTTGGCTGTTATATCGCCGACCGGAAGTTGAATTGATTATTAATGGTTCCTTGGCGGGTTTAGTGGCAATTACCGCATCTTCCCATGCTATCTCGACGACCGTGGTTCCCTTAATTGGTGGGGTGGGTGCTGTCGTTATGGTGTTAGTATCCTTGACCTTGCAACGATGTCAGATTGATGATGCCGTTGATGGGATTGCGGTTCATGCCGGGGGTGGGGTTTGGGGAACCCTCGCCGTAGGTTTGTTTGGAAATCTAGATTTATTGCATACGGGGTTATCCCGTAGTCAACAATTGCTGGTTCAAGTTTTGGGGATTGGAGTTTCTTTTGTTTGGGGATTTGGCTTAACCTGGCTGGTTTTATACACCATTAATCATTATTTTCCATTACGGGTTTCTCTGGAGGCAGAAACCACGGGATTAAATATTTCTGAACATGGAGCCAAAACTGAAATTTATGATTTGTTTGAAGTCATGGAATATCAAGCCCGTACCCAAGACTTTAAACGGCGAGTTCCCGAAAATCAATTTACCGAAGTCGGTCAAATTGGCTGTCGCTATAACCAAGTGATGCAGGCTTTAGAAGATTCCTTAAACCAAACCGAGGCAATTATTGAAAATGCCACGGATGCCATGATTACCTTTAGTAACCCATCGGGAGAAATTTTAAGGACTAATCCTAGTGCAGAAGCCATATTTGGATATTCGGCTGCGGAGTTAATTGGAACTTCCATTTTACAGTTATTTGAATGGCCAACTTCCCAAATTCAAGAACAGCAAACCCTATTGGAAAAATGGTTATCACAGGGACGCCAAGCGGTTGTGGGGAGACGAGCTAATGGTTCTTGTTTTCCCCTAGAAGCCACAATTAATCAAGCCAAATTCGGCTATCAATCGTTTTATTTGGGAAGTTTTCGGGATTTATCCGCCCATAAACGAGCCGAAGAAGCCCTACAGCAAGCCGAAGAAAGGTTAAAAACTTCGCTGGAATTAAAACAAAAAAATGACCAACTCAAACAAGCCCTCAAAGAACTTAAAAAAACTCAAATTCAACTAATTCAAAGCGAAAAAATGTCGAGTTTGGGTCAGTTAGTCGCTGGAGTTGCCCATGAAATTAATAATCCAGTTAATTTTGTTTATGGTAATTTAATCCATGCCACAAATTACACCCGAGATGTACTGAATTTATTAGATATTTATCAAAAAGAATATGCTAATCCTAGCGTTAAAATTCAGCAGGAAATTGAATCTATTGATTTGGAATTTCTCAAGGAGGATTTTCCCAAAATTGTAGAATCAATGCAGGTAGGGGCTGACCGAATTCGGGATATTGTTAGGTCTTTAAGAATCTTTTCTCGCCATGATGAAGCCGAATTAAAACAGGTAAGTCTGCATGATGGATTAGAAAGTACCTTGATGATTCTGAAAACTAAACTCAAACCCCAGGGGAAATTAACCGGAATTGAAATTATTAAGGATTATGGCAATATTCCCTTAATTGAATGTTATCCTGGGCCACTGAATCAGGTATTTATGAATCTGATTAGTAATGCCATTGATGCCCTCCATGATTCGATGATGCAGGATAAGTTTTCTCTAATATCCTGTGATAAATCCAAAATCCAACCGCAAATTTTGATTAGAACTCTATCGGTGAATCACCAAAAAATTATTATCGAAATTGTTGATAATGGTTTGGGGATTCCTAAAGAGATTCGGTCTAAGCTATTTGACCCATTTTTTACCACTAAACCCGTCGGAAAAGGCACGGGTTTAGGATTATCCATTAGCTATCAAATTGTTGTCGAACACCATAAAGGTCGAATCTGGTGCGAGTCGGAAGTGGGAGAATACACTAAATTTTTGATCGAAATTCCGGTCAAACAAATCCTTGAGTCTAAAGTTCACAAAACCAGTGAACAGCTTTTGAGCATTGATTGTTAACCCTTGTTGACCAAAAACCCCAGCCCCCCTGGCGCGGGGGGAAACCGACTCCGTAATCGAAATAGAATCAAAAAACTGTATTGCTTAATACAGAAATTAAGTTAATAATCTATCAAAAATTGTTAGCAATTTAGCTAAAAATTCAGCCACAGAAACCGTGATTTATCTGTAGCCAATTTCAGTGGATATCTGCAATTGATTTCTTCTACTAATGTCGATTCATAAACCCAACATGATGTTTATCTCCAAAAAAACGACCGATTTAGGAAATCGACGACACAAAAATGTGAGTCGTTTCACCGCTAAAACCAATAGGGTGATTTCAAAATTACAGCATTCTCGATGGCTGTCTCCGACTTGGTTAGCCTGTATCCCCCTAACCGCGATTATCGTCGGAGTCTGGAGTTTCGCGGCCGTTGCTCAAACAGATGCCCCTCCCCTGACGGCTGAAATGGTTCAGGGCTATTTAAACGTTGCCTGGGTTTTAGTCGCCTCAATTTTGGTGATTTTTATGAATGCGGGTTTCTGTATGTTAGAAACGGGCTTCTGTCGCCAAAAAAATGCCGTTAATGTTTTGGCCAAAAACTTAATTGTCTTTGCCTTAGCTACCCTAATTTTTTGGGCTTTTGGATTTTCCTTTATGTTTGGGGGAGAAAACCCTTGGATTGGCGGAGGCGGTTATTTTCTGACGGGACAGCCAGAAACCTACGGTTTATCGCCCTTTCCGGCGGGATTACCTGTTTCTCTCTATTTCCTGTTTCAAGTTGCCTTCGCTGGAACCGCGGCCACAATTGTATCAGGAGCCGTTGCCGAACGCATTGAATTTATTGCCTTTTTACTCTTTAGTTTGCTTTTAGTTGGGATTGCCTACCCAATTACAGGTCACTGGATTTGGGATGCTTCGGGCTGGTTAGCTCAAGCAGGATTCAAGGATTTTGCCGGGACAACTGCCGTTCACTCCGTTGGCGGTTGGGCTGCATTAATGGGGGCTGCTTTCCTAGGGCCCCGTTTGGGTCGATATGGGGCCGATGGACAATCTCGTGCGATTCCGGGTCATAACATGAGTATCGCCACCCTGGGATGTTTAATCCTATGGGTATGCTGGTTTGGCTTTAACCCCGGTTCCACCTTAGCTGCGAATGAACAAATTTCTTACATCGCTGTCACCACCAACTTAGCGGCCGCCGCCGGGGCTGTCACTGCCAGTGCCACCTCCTGGTTGAAGGATGGTAAACCCGATTTATCCATGATTATTAACGGGGTTTTAGCGGGTTTAGTCGCAATTACCGCTAGTTGTGATTCGGTCAGCTACCTCAGCGCCGTAATTATTGGGGCCATTGCTGGGGTGCTTGTTGTCTATTCCGTGGGTTTCTTTGACCGCATCAAAATTGATGACCCCGTGGGCGCTACTTCTGTTCACTTGGTTTGTGGGATTTTTGGAACCCTAGCGGCGGGCATTTTTGGTGGCGCTAATTTGGGTATCCAAATCCTGGGTATTCTTGCCGTGGGCGGATTTACCGTCGCTCTGAGTACGATTTTCTGGTTAGCCCTAAAAGCCACGGTCGGGTTACGGGTGCATCCAGAACAGGAATTTGAAGGATTGGACATTGCTGAACACGGGATGGAAGCCTACGCCGGATTCCTCAAGGATGAAGTCGGCCCAGGATTAGGCAGTTCTGGTTCTAGCTTTCCCTCCGAAGGCAGTACGTTCGAAAGTCGTTACTAATATTTCAGGTATTAGCGGCGATTAGGGAGCATCCGGTGCTCCCCCGACTCCTTCCCTGGCTTCCCCTAGCTGGGGATTTTTTGTAGATTGGAATGAAACCAAGGTTAAATATTAAATGAACAGGTTAGGCTGAGTTAGTCTTGTTTAAGCAGCATTGGAATCTGTGTGTTTATCGCTCGAAAACAATTCCGTATTGGGCTTGGATATCTTTAATCGGCAATGGATTACTCTTGTTTATCATCCTGGGATTGATAATGCACCGACAATCTGTTTCCCATACTCCCTCCTCCCTGACGGATGTTGTTCTGACCCATCCTTTGCCCTCAGAATCGGCGTCAATTAATGCTACAGGCCCCCGTCATCGCTGGACTTATGAACAATGGGTGGAACAGTTGCGGCGCGAAGCCAATGCTGTGGTGGCTATCCCCCCGGAACGTTTAACTATTTTAGCGGGGGATTCCTTAAGTTTGTGGTTTCCGGCGGAACTTTTACCCCAAGACAGAACTTGGTTAAATCAAGGAATTTCTGGGGAAACTTCCACAGGATTATTAAAGCGGGTTAAATTATTTGATATTACTCAACCGGAAACTATTTTTGTCATGATTGGCATTAATGATTTAATTCGGGGCATAGATGATAGTACATTATTAAATAATTATCGAGAAATTATTAGGGATTTACGTTGGGTACATCCCGATGCTCAAATTGTGGTGCAATCAATTCTTCCCCATAGTGACAAAAATTCTAATTGGGAAGGACGGGAACGCCTATTAAAAATTTCTAATCAACGCATTCGTCACTTAAATCAAGAGTTGAAATTCATCGCCCAGGAAGAAGGAGCTTATTTTTTAAATTTACATTCCCTATTTACCGATGCAGATGGTAATTTAAGACCGGAACTAAGCACCGATGGTTTACATCTAAATCAACAAGGTTATTTAGTTTGGAGTTCCGCCTTAAAAATTTATAGTCAAATTGCCCTAGAACCATCTTCTAATCCTTAAAATTATGAATCATCTCAAAATTATTATTATCGGTGCAGGAATTGGTGGTTTAACCGCAGGTTTAGCCCTAAAACGGGCAGGATATACCGTAGAAATTTATGAAAAAACCAGCGAAATTCGTCCCGCCGGGGCAGGAATTTCTATTTGGTCAAATGGGGTTAAAGTTCTGAATAGTTTAGGTTTGGGGGATGAAATTGCCAAAATCGGTGGTCAGATGGATAGGATGGAATATCGCAGTCATACCGATAAATTATTAAATCAAATTAATCTCAATCCTGTGACCGAAACCGTAGGACAGCGACCCTATCCCGTGTCTCGAACGGAATTACAATCCCTGCTTTTAAACGCCTTTAATAATAATCTTGAAACCGTTAAACTAAATGCTCAATTTATTGGAGTTGAACAGAATACCCAGGGCGTGACCGCCTATTTTGCCAATGGATATCAAACCAGTGCAGACCTATTAATTGCCGCCGATGGTATTCATTCTCAATTGCGGGATTATGTAGTCGGTCATCCGGTAAAATTGCGTTATGCCGATTATGTTAATTGGAATGGTTTAATTAAAATTAATCCCGATTTAGGAGATAAAAATACTTGGGTTATTTATGTTGGCGAAGGCAAACGCGCTTCGATGATGCCCATAGGAAATAACCGATTTTATTACTTTTTTGGTTGTCCGATGGCAAGGGGAACAATTGTTGAACCAGATTATCGTCAACGGGAGTTAAAATCAATTTTTGCCCGATGGCCGTCTCCAGTTCAATCTTTAATAGAAAATCTCAATCCCCAGGAATTAAACCGTTTAGAAATTCATGATTTAGACCCCTTAGAAACAATCGTTAAAGGTCGAGTTGCACTGTTAGGAGATGCCGCCCATGCTTCCACCCCAACCCTCGGACAAGGCGGCTGTCAAGCCATGGAAGATGCAGAAATATTATCTCGATTTCTATTAACTACTAATTTAGGAGTAGAATATGCCTTAAAAAGATATGAAGCCGAACGAAAAGAACGGACTTCAACCCTAGTTCTCAAAGCCAGAAAACGAGCCGATATGATTTATGGCAAAGACCCCGATTTAACCCAACAATGGTATCAACAACTCCAACAAGAAACCGAACAGGATGTTACCAATGCTTTATCTAAAACCATCCTAGGAGGGCCGTTTAACTAAACTAAATATCACTCATCCCATTACCCATTACCCATTACCTATTATCTATGGTTGGTAAACTCACAACTCATGTATTAGACACAGCCCAAGGTCGTCCAGTTGCCCATTTAAAGATTGAATTATGGCAAATCAATTCAGAAATAGGAGAACGAACCCTTCTCAAAACTGCTATTACAAATAAGGATGGTAGAACCGATATCCCCCTATTAACAGAAACCGAATTAAAGCAGGGAATTTATGAATTAGTCTTTGCCGTTGGGGACTATTTTAAAACCCAATATGAATCCCTAGATTATCCCTTATTTTTAGATAATATTCCGATTCGATTTGGCATTGCTAACCCCACCGTTGCCTATCACGTTCCCCTATTAGTTTCTCCCTGGTCTTATAGTACCTATCGAGGCAGTTAAACATCATGCAAACCTATTCCTTATCCCAAGTTAATCAAATGACTAAAGCGGAATTTATCGCAGTATTAGGAACTATTTTTGAAGCATCTCCTTGGGTGGCAGAACAGGCAGAATTAAAACGACCCTTTGGGACTATAGAAATATTATATCAAACTATGGTTGCCATCGTTAAAAATAGTAATTCACAACAACAATTAGCCTTAATTCGCACCCATCCCGACTTAGGAAGTAAAGCAAAAATGGCAGAATCTTCAGTCAAAGAACAAGCCGGAGTTGGGTTAGACCGTCTAACATCTGCCGAATATCAATACTTTCATCAACTCAACCAAACCTATAAAGATAAATTCGGGTTTCCCTTTATTATTGCCGTTAAAAATCATACCAAAACCAGTATTTTAGCGGCGTTTGAACAACGGTTAAATCATTCTATTGAAGCCGAAAAAATAACCGCCCTAGAAGAAATTTATAAAATCGCCCAATTTCGTCTTTATGAAAAAACAGTTCGCTAACAGCCAGAATCCTACCCCGTATCTATCGGTAGTATGGGCAATCTCCCTGTGGTTGCACCTAAAGATTGTGTGGTTAGTCCTAGCTATAATATTTAGTAGTAACACCAGGCAGAAAACTATACTGACCATATTAGTTGCCGACAACGTGCTTCCGGGGATGAGTTTAGACGATTAACTGCTCGGATGGCTTCTCATCCAATTTGAGCAAAACTGTCCTAAATTGATTCTCCAGCATAAGAAAAACCCTGTAATGTAAGAAATCAAGAATACTAAAAACACGGAGTTAATTAGATGAACAAAATTACCTTAGAAATTCCTGACCAATTAATGAATCTAATCCGAGACAAATCAGAATCTATAGAATCTATTTTACTCAAAGCATTAGAGGATTATTTGACCAAAGAATCTTTAGATATTACTAAAACAAAAACTTGGGAACTTTGCGGTAGTTTAGAAATACCCAATCCCGAACCAGAATTTATTGTTAGTGAGAAAAAGTCAGAATTATCCACTAACTACGCTGAAAAGATTGATCAAATTTTATATTAAAGTAGGATTATGAATCAAGAAATAATTGTTGATACATCAGCTTTAATTGCTTTTTTTGTTAAATCCGAAACTAACCATCAAATAGCCAAACAGTATGTATTAAACAATTATCATTATCGCTGGGTGATTTTAGAGACAGTCTTTGATGAAACTGTAACTTGGATTAGAACAAAAATTTCTAGTTCTGCTTCCATTAAAATTGGTCAAATCTTAAGAACTGAACATCGCTATGTCACTATTTCTGATCAAGATGATCAGGCTGTTTGGGAAGCCTTTTGTAAATATGATGACAAAAAATGGAGTTATACAGATTGTTCTATTTTAGTAATGGCAAATCGTCTCAATATTTGTGAAGTTTTTGCTTTTGATGAACATATACGCCAAATGAAAGGATTAGGGATTATTTGCCTTCCTAACCTCAAATAAATGGTTTTAATATCACACAATCAACAGAATTATTAATACTGATATCAAACAACCAGGGGACGTAAACTTAAAAACAAAGGTAATGCTATAATCACAGTTTAAATACACAACAGCTTATCAACCTAAAATCCCTCAGTGATGACCCACTTAGAACTATTTCGCTCATCGTTTTTAGACTTTATTGATGATCCTTTTTATGAATCAGAAGAAACCAGCGTTCGTTATCTTGCCGATGGATTATTAGTTGTAGAATCTGGAATTATTATAGACTTCGATGATTATAACATTTTAAAAGACAAATATCAAGGGTTTACAATTACCCATTATCCTGATTTATTAATATTACCCGGATTTATTGATACCCATATTCATTTTCCCCAAACTGAAATGATAGCATCCTATGGGGAACAACTATTAGAATGGTTAAATCAATATACCTTTCCCATAGAACGTAAATTTAGCAGTAAAGAATATGCTCAAAAAATTGCGTCATTTTTCCTAGATGAATTACTCAAAAATGGAACTACAACCGCCTTAGTTTTTGCCACAGTTTTCCCCCAGTCCGTTGATGCTTTCTTTGAAGAAGCCTATCGCCGAAATTTACGCATGATTTCGGGTAAAGTGATGATGGATAGTCATGCGCCAGATTATTTAAAAGACACTCCCGAAACCTCCTATCAAGACAGCAAAAGATTAATCCAAACTTGGCATAAAAAAGGACGTTTACTCTATGCAATTACTCCCAGATTTGCCATAACTTCTAGTCGTGAACAGTTAAAAATAGCTGGAAAATTATTAACAGAATTTCCCGATGTTTATTTACAAACCCATCTTTCAGAAAATCTCAAAGAAGTTGAATTTGTTGCCGGACTTTTTCCTGAAGCTCCAAACTATTTAGGGGTTTATGACCAAGCTGGTTTAGTCGGAGAACGTTCAATTTTTGCCCATAGTATTCATTTAACCCCGGATGAATTTAAACGGTTATCTGAAGCTAAATCTGCGATCGCATTTTGCCCCACTTCCAATTTATTCCTCGGTAGTGGACTGTTTAAACTCCATCAAGCTAAATCTAAAACCCATCCCATTAATGTCGGTTTGGGTAGCGATATTGGAGCGGGAACCAGTTTTTCCCTCCTCCAAACTGCTAATGAGGCCTACAAAGTCGCTCAACTACAAAATCAAACTCTTTCACCTTTTCAAGCCCTATTTTTAGCCACATTAGGAGGAGCAAAAGCTCTAAAATTAGAGGATAAAATTGGTAATTTTGACATCGGAAAAGAAGCGGATTTTATTGTTTTAGACTATAACTCGACCCCGTTAATGAGATTGATAAATCAACAAATTTCCGAACCTCAAACCCGATTAAAAATTGCGGAAACTATCTTTAGTTTAATTATATTAGGGGATGACCGAGCTATTCAAGCCACCTATATTATGGGAGAGAGGGCATATTCAAAAGAATAGGATAAAATAAAATTAATAGACTTGCCAATTTTAATATAGCAGTCGCCAGACCTATTAGGACAAAGAGTGATGCAGCAAAGCTAGACGGTGAAGTCTTTTCCTCCGGTGTTCCCTCCCCCCCTAGCCCCCCGTGCACGGGGGATTTGGGGGGGCTGTTCCCTGTTCCCTGTTCCCTGCTATATGAATCCTATCGCTATTGTTACGACTCCCGATGATACCCTGAATGTGCGTTCTACTCCTAACGGTGAAATTGTTGATATTTTAGGCGATGGAACCCAGGTTGAAATTAGTGGAGATTCTGTTAATATTGAGGGTGAAATCTGGACACCTATTGGGATAAATCGTTGGGTAGCTGCGAAATACTTAACGCTTATTGATGCCGAAATTTTAGCCATTCCAGGTGCTAAAATTATATCCACACAAACCGAGGAACAAATCGGAGGTGGTTTACAAGTTTATCAAACAAAATTACTGGATAATACAGGTACAATTATTAATACCGTGCGCTGTGTTTCTGGTCGCATTGGTCAACAAATTCCCTCGGATATATCGGGTTCTCAAACTCCTTTACCCTTTGGGATTTATACCTTTGATGCTCCGGGTATCGTTGAAGATGCACCCGGAGAATTTGGCGGAGTTTGGTCAGCAATTACACCAACTTTTCCCACAGAAAGAGCGGGGTTAGGTGTACATTATGACCCCTCGGCTTTGTTATCTGTTTCTGAAACGGGAACATCGGGATGTTTAGCCACACCAACTATAGAAGAACGAGAGATAATGACAACATTTATTCTCGAATATCAACCCACCCATTTAATTGTTAAGAAACCAGAAAATCAAGATTGAACTTGTTTTAAACGAGCTAGATTTTTCTCAAATATCTGAATGTCTAAGTTATCCTCCTGTTGTTCAATAACAGAACGTTTAACTTGACCCAAATAGAGTGGTTGAGAAACATTTGCATCGGGGTGAACAATAGTTCTAGCGCGAATTAATAGTGGTGCTTGAAATTGTCCTCCCCGTCCAGAGGAATATAAATCTGACGCCGCTTGACGTAAGGTGGCATCTAATTGAGTTTTGGTAATTTCCGGGGCAACCGCAATTACAATCTGTCTACTGCCATCATCAAATACCCGACTATAACGCGCTGCCCCAGGAACTTGAACATGATGAAATAAACCTAAACTCAAACCAAAAACTCCACCGGTTAGAACCCCTGTAAAGGAGGTAATTCCTACTAACCTAAACCTAATTCCCCATTTAAAAATAAATGAGAAGATAGTAATTACAGCAAGAACTAAAGTAGCAATTCCTATCCATTTAGAAAAGTTTAGCAATTCTGCTGTTGATAATGAGAAGTCCATGACAGTGATTAAAGAAACAACATCTAAACTTATAGCTTAATCTTAAAAGAGTCACTTTGGATATTATATTATTTATAGTTAACCCTAAAATCATGGCAGGGGTTTGGTCTCCAAACCATCAAGAGGGTTGAACTTGAAGACTAAACCCCATACTTGGGATTATACTTTCGGAGGAAGTGGGGGTTTTTGTTGGGGTGGAACACTCAAATTTTGAACAAATGGGAGTAAATCTGAGGGAAGCACAACAATGGTTGTTGTATTATTTTCTACCCCAATTTCCGAGAGCATTTGTAACCGTCTTAACTCCAGGGCGGCGGGATTTGCCATAATTAATTGAGAGGCTTCTGCTAACTTAATTGAGGCTTCCTGTTCCGCTTCTGCTTTAATTAAACGGGAGCGTTTTTCTCGCACGGCTTCCGCTACTTTTGCCATGGCTCGTTGCATAGAGGTGGGAATTTCCACATCCTTCATTTCCACTGCTTCAATGACAATTCCCCAAGGTTCTGTCATCTCATCTACAAGTTCTTGAATTTTCTGATTAATTTTATCTCGATTTTGTAAAACATCATCCAAAATATTCTGACCAATCACATTTCGCAGGGTTGTTAAGGCGGCTTGATACACTGCTTTTTCATAACTTTCTACCTTAACAATTGCCTTAGTAGGATCAACTAAACGGTAATAAAGAACAGCATTCACTCGAATGGTTACACTATCAGATGTGATGGTCTCTTGCGGTTCAATATCAACGGTTTTGGTTCTAACATCCACTTGAACTTTTTGATCAATGGCGGGAATAATCCAATATAAACCCGGCCCTTTAATTGCTTGAATTCGTCCTAATCTGAAAATAACTCCCCGTTGATATTCTCGATCTAATTTAAACCCACTAATGGTTAAATAAGCTAATAGAATAAAGAAAGAGCTAAAGAAATAATTCATGATTTTTTGATCTCCAATCCTAAGTCTATTATAAATAGTGCTATAAGTTAAGCCTAATTTCTTAATATTATTTTATGATTAGGGCAGTTGATTTTTATGATATGATTTTCTATCGGTTTGATCATTTTTGGGGGAATCCCGAATTAAAAATTTTATGAATCCTTTGTCCTCAGAATCATCACCTGCTGTTTCCAACTCCGTTGATGCTTTATTAAGCCTGCGAGGAATTGCCTGTTTAGTCGTTGTATTATTTCATTGTAGTATTTCACGGGAATTAATTATTTATCCCCCATACGATTTTTCTTGGTTATTATTAGGAGATGGAATTGTTGCCGTCTGGATATTTTTTGCCCTTTCAGGATATTTAATGGGCAAAGCCTTTTATACCTATCGATATTTACCCACGGTATCGGGATATAAAGCGTTTTTTATGAATCGAGTTTTAAGGATTTGTCCTCTTTATTACTTTTCCGTATTAATTACGGCAATTTTTGTTTATCCTGAAATTTTAAAAGCGGAAAAATGGTTTGAATTATTCAGGATTCTAACTTTTACCTATACCTTTCCTTTGCCTTTATCGCCCAATCATCCAGATTTTAATTTTAATCCAGTGATTTGGTCATTATCAACGGAAGTTCAATTTTATCTAATTGTCCCGTTTTTATATACCGCGTTTCGACCGATTTTGGTTAATCGGACTAAAATTTTAATCACCGCCCTAGTCATTATTGGGATTACATCAATCTGTCGAGGTTTTGCCCTACTATTCTTTCCCCATCATACCTCTCTTATCCTCAGTTTAGATGTATTTCTATCCGGTTTTTTACTGAATGCTTGGTTTCAGTGTAAACCCCAGAAAAATACGCAACCTTCAATTTTCCTTCCCCTGAAGAAACAGTTTAAAAACTTCATCTCTTTAAAAGCTATGGCAATTTTTGTCATGGTCGGTTTATACCTACTTTCAGCCTATCATGGCTACCATCAAGAATTATGGAATCTCGCAACTCGTCCGGCTACATTAATGCAGAGAAGTCTATTTATTACGCCCTTTAGTTATTATGTTATGCCCGTAATCACTGGAATTTGTACAACATTTTTTATCTATGCGTTTGAACGTAATGGTCAGTATAATAATAGGGTTAAAAATAAAAAGCTATCTTTTGAAACCTGTCTGGAAAATCCAGTTAGAGTGTTGGAAATCATGGGAATATTATCCTATGGAATTTATTTATGGCATTACCATATTATCCAAAAAATAGCTCCTATTGTTCAAGTTACTGACCCCTTAACCACATTTTTTCATAAACTCTCCGTCGTTGTGATTTTATCCGTTATTTTATCTGCCGTTACTTATTCTTTGGTGGAAGTTCCCTATGCAAAAAGAAAAAAATATGGTGTAATAGGGAACAGGGAACAGGAAACAGGGAACAGTAGGTTATAACTAGGTTACAGCAGATAACTGATAACTGATAACTGATAACTGAAAAAGCCCATTACCCATCTTTTAAGGTAAACCATACCAACTTTGTAATGCTAATCTATGCACTTCTAACCAAGTAACTTTATGCTGTTTAGCGAGTTTTGCACAGTCTTCATATTCCGGTTGAACATTAGTGATTTTTTTACCTGAAAAACCAACTTTAACTCTAACTGCACCATATTGAGTTTCAACAGTTTGAATATCCCGTTTCAAAATACTGCGATTTTGTAGGGTATGACGAATGCCTAATGTTGTGGTTTCTCGAAATAATATGGCTTCACAAACTTGACGGTGTTCGGGATGACAAATAACCGTTAATAATACCCCCAAACGGGATTTTTTCATGGTAATTGGTTGGCTAAAAACATCAATAGCCCCCGCTTGAAATAATAATTCAAAAGTATAAGCAATCACTTGAGGACTTAAATCATCAATTTGAGTTTGTAGTACAGAAATAGTTTCTATAATCGTTTGAATTTCTGTATTAACCGTTGAGAAAATATCGCTATCTAGGGATGGATGTTGTTCCCCAACCCATAGCCTTAAAATATTAGGAATAGGTAAATCCTGAGAACCTGCACCTAAGCCTATGGTTTGAATAGATAAAGCCGGAGGTTCTCCAAAACTTTGAGCTAAAGTCACCGCAATTGCCGCCCCCGTTGGTGTCACTAATTCCCGTTCAATATCATTACTATAAACCGGAACTTTCCCCATTTCAAATAACTTTAAAACCGCCGGAACTGGAACAGGTAATTGTCCATGTGCTGCCCAAACCGTTCCCCCGCCTGTGGGTAATGTCGAACAATAAAATTGTTCAATATTTAACCAATCTAAACCCAAACAAGTCCCAACAATATCAACAATAGCATCCGTCGCCCCAACTTCATGAAAATGAACTTCTTCAACGGGAATACCATGAACATCCGCTTCCGCTTCTGCTAACTTCCGAAAAATAGCTAAACTCCTAATTTCCACCTGTTGAGGCAATTTAGCTTGTAGAATAATGGCTTGAATTTGTGATAAATGCCGGGTGGTACTAGAATGGTGATGATCTTCATGATCATCAGAGTTGTGTTGAGTTAAATTAACAGAAACTTTTGTTGCTAACTGTCCCTGACGACGAACAGGTTCAGATTTTAACTCATATTCTGCCCCAATTCCCAGCAACTCTAACTTTTCTTTTAAATAATCCAAAGGAACACCAGCGTGGACTAATGCTCCCAAACACATATCGCCGGAAATTCCTGTCGGACATTGAAAATAAGCAATCTTAGCCATAATTTGTCGTTAGTCTGCTAGTCTTGAAATAAAATTTGTTTTCTAAAATACAACCTATTACCATGGCAATTCTATACGAAATTCATCCCCAAAACCCCCAAGAACGCATCTTGGAAAAAATTAAAGACGACCTCAAAGATGGGGCGGTAATGCTGTATCCGACCGATACGGTCTATGCCATTGGTTGTGATTTAACCGTTAAGTCAGCCATTGAACGAGTCCGACGCATCAAACAACTATCCAATGATAAACCCCTGACTTTCCTGTGTTCTTCCCTGTCTAATATTACCGATTATGCAATTGTAAGTGACTCCGCTTATCGTTTAATTAAAAGATTAGTTCCAGGGACATACACTTTCTTATTACCCGCGACTAAATTAGTTCCTAAATTAGTCATGTCTCCTAAACGTAAAACCACAGGTATTCGTGTCCCGAATCATCAAGGTTGTTTGTCCATTCTTAAAACTTTAGGCAATCCCATTATTTCCACTTCTGCCCATATTACCACAGAAGAAGAAGGTCAAGCCCCAATTGCTTTACCCATAGAACATCAAGTTGATAAAGCCAGATTGTACGATAGTTTAGGTAAGTTAGTTGATATTATTGTAGATGATACCTCAGACCCAGGATATCATGTTTCAACTATTATTGATTTAACCACTGATGAACCAGTAATTGTGAGAAAAGGTCAAGGCTGGGAAGAAGTAGAAGAATGGTTTTAAGAATAATTGTAGCAGTTGTAGGGGCGGGTTAATCGAGATTTAGGTGATTAAAAAATATCTAACAAAAACCGCTCTTACACAACCTCTTTGTGCCTTTGTGTCTTTGTGTTTTAATTAAAATTATTAGATAAAAATTCTCTTTTTAAGGAGGATTTAGATGATTTTATCTTTTTATAAATTATACTTATCTCAAGACACTATCTTAACAACTGAATCTCAAGTATCCTACGCTCAGTAAAGAGCAACATAAGGAGCTTTTAAAGGCGAAAGAGATTCTGGAGAGCCAGAAATAAGCATGAGAATTGGTTGATTTAGCGATCGCCATATTCCTGTTTTTTCTCTCCTCAAGTTGATTATAGGTATAGCAACCGCCAAGGCAGTTAGGACACCAGACGGATATTGGAACCCAGACGGTGAAGTATTTCCCCCCTGTTCCCTCCCTCCCTAGCCCCCCGTGCACGGGGGGGTGGGGGGGCTGTTCCCTGCTATATCAGTCAACAGTCAACAGTCAACAGTTATCAGTGTAAGAGGTATCAATCATCAGTTAACAGTAAAGAGTTCATTGTTAATACTTGTAGGCTGAAAACAGTTAACTGTAAACTTCTTAACTGATAACTGTAAACTTCTTAACTGATAACTGTTAACTGTTAACTGATGACTGATTTAACGACCCGTTGAATCACATCATCAATTGTTAAATTGTCCGTTTGAATTTCCATCGCATCAGCGGCTTTTCTCAAGGGTGAAATAACTCGATTACTGTCAAGCCGATCGCGCTCGGCAATATCCTGTTCTAATTGTTCCTGAGTAATTTCCGTTTTACCTTGACTGTGCAGTTCTAATAATCTCCGTTTTGCCCGCTCTTGTACAGATGCAGTTAGGAAAATTTTTAATTCGGCATCGGGGAATACTGTTGTGCCAATATCCCTACCTTCAGCAACAATTCCACCTTTATTCCCAAACGCCTGTTGCTGTTTAACTAAAGCCTGACGCACAGCCCATTGAGCCGCGATCGCCGATACCTGAGCCGTCACTTCCAAGGATCGAATCGCTTCAGTCACATCCTGACCATTAATCAGGGTTCTGGGTTGTTCTCCGTCGGGGATCAATTCAATCCGACATTTACTGACAATTTCAGCTATAGCAACTTCATCCTCAACCGCAATTCCAGACTGTAACACCAACCAGGTCACGGCCCGATACATCGCCCCCGTATCCAAATACAACAGGCCCAACGCCTGGGCAATTTTGCGGGTAACGGTAGATTTCCCGGCTCCGGCTGGGCCATCAATGGCGATAATTGCTTGACGACGGTGCAGAATCAGATTATCAATTAAACGAGTGTGACCCACACGAGCCGCGATCGCTAATAACCCCTTGGTTTCCACTGTAGCTAAGGGAATTAACGTCTGGGGTTCCACTAAATCAATATATTCTACCTGTACCTCCGGTTCCGTCTCCAATTCAGTTTGGACAAAGGTTTTAATCTCCGTAGCAGAATTACAACCTTTGTGGAAATATTCTTGGCCACGACGTAGAGCCCGATATAAAACCGTTGCTTGTTGTTGTTCTGATAAAGTTAAATATTGATTCCGAGAACTATAGGCCAATCCCGACGACTCCCGCACAATTGGACAGGGAATAATCTCAATTGGCAAATTCAAATCCTGAACCAGACCTTGAATAATCGCCACCTGTTGAGCATCTTTTTGTCCAAAATAAGCCCGATCTGGTTGAACTAAATTCAATAATTTGGTCACAACCGTCGCCACCCCTGGAAAATGTCCGCGGCGAGATTTTCCGCATAATCCTGACATGATTGATGTAGGAGGAATCACCATCGTCTGCACCGAGGATTGATACATCTCCTCCACCGACGGAGCAAAGATCACATCAACTCCGGCCTGTTCACACTGCTGCAAATCCGTTTCTAACCGCCTAGGATAGTTTTGGAAATCCTCATTCGGCCCAAATTGCAGAGGATTCACAAAAATACTCACCACCACCAAACCATTTTCGGCTTTAGCCCGTTGAATTAAGCTCAGATGTCCCAAATGTAAGCCCCCCATTGTAGGCACTAGACCCACAAAATTTAGGGGGTTTTGAGTTCGGTAGGAACGCAGATAACACCGCAGAGCAGCAACGCTAGTCAACAGACGAACCATAAATCAGTTATCAGTTATCAGTTATCAGTTATCAGTTTAAGAGTTATCAGTGCAAGAGTTGATTGTTAATATTTGTTAACTAAAAACTGGTGAACTAATAACTGTTAACTGATTACTGATGACTGATTTACTAATTAGCAGTCAATACATCAATTTGCACGGGAGCAACTCCACTACCAATCATCCCAATTGCTTGAGCCGCTCCTTTAGATAAATCAAGTACACGACCTCCGGCATAGGGGCCACGATCATTAATCCGCACCACAACGGATTGGCCGTTATCTTTATTTGTGACTCGCACCGTCGTCCCAAAGGGTAAAGAGGGATGGGCCGCGGTTAAATCGTATTGGTTAAAGGTTTCTCCATTAGCCGTTAAGTTTCCATCAAAGCCAGGGCCGTACCAAGAAGCCCAACCCTCAATCCGTTGAAACAAAAATCCTGTCGCTACGTCTGGAATCGAAAGTTTAGGTTGACCTTCAATAGTATTCAAAGGAGGAGCATTCCCAATTTGGCGTCTGAGTCTATTTGTGGCTTGTAGGGCATCCGTTGCCGTGTCATTGGTGGTATCCGGTAGAATCGTTTGCGAGTCGATGCTGACCAGTTCCTGACCGGCTGCTTCAATCAGGTAACGCTGACGTTGTGCATCCCATCGCACTTGAATCGTGCTGGCATCAAAATTATTGCGAATCAGTTGGTTAATTTCGGCTGCAACCGCAGTGGCCCTAGAAACGGGATCGGTGGCGACGGTGGGTTGGGTTGCAGGAGTTGTCGGGTTGGGTAAATAGGCCTGGTCTGAATACGACCCTACTTTGATGCGTTGAAGGGTTGGGGGTGTAATGGCTTTGGGATCGAAATTCGTGTTTTTGATAAAAGTCAGGACGGGAATATTTCTGATATAGAGGGTTGCAGCCTGTTGTTGATTCAGTTCATGGGCCTTGATTTTGGCTACGCTATCGGGTAATAAAGCTGCATTAGCTTGTTGGGATTGATATTCTCCCACTTTAATCACATCAGTAGCTTCAGAACCCGTTAGACTTTTTCCTTGAATGAGTTCAGGATTCGGTTTAGGTGCTGATATTGATTCAGCATGGCCCGAGGAGGTTAAGCTCAAAACAGGCAGAAGAATAACTGCTGTAAGACTGCCCCAAAGTTCATGTTTCATAAAATACACTCTCAAAACTGCTGGTTATCGAGTTGAAGCTTTACCCTGGTTGATATCTCCTGAATTTGGAGCCTTGAAATCAGCTAATAAAATGCTGAAAGTTTCAATCGGTGGGTTTTAAACCCAAATATCAGGTAATTCAATTCGTCAACTCACACTCGTTCCGCATTCACCTTTGTTTGGGGAACTGCAACAGACTAACATGAACTTGGAATTTTGGGGATCACGACAGATCAAGGCTTTACGGTTTTTTTAAAAAACTAAACTGTTCAGTTTCAAGATATAACCCTGATTGATTAAAGGATGTAGAGATTCTGAAGCTATGAAAATTTTCCCAATTGAGTTTTGATTAAATTTTCTTATCAGTTGAATCAATAGCCTGGCCATCAGCACCACGAGAACCGAAAATAATAGTGCCGAAAATTGCTTATAGCAGGGAACACCGGAACAGCCCCCCCAAACCCCCCGTGTGGGGCTAGGGGGGGAGGGAACACCGGAGGAAAAGACTTCACCGTCTAGCTTTGCTGCATCACTCTTTGTCCTAATAGGTCTGGCGACTGCTATAAATATCTTTTAGCTCAATCAGGAAAACAGAAGATGGATTATCGGGAAGCTGGTGTTGATATTCAAGCGGGTCGGGATTTTGTCGATCAGATTCGCAACCTCGTACAGAAAACCTATCGACCGGAAGTTTTAGGGGGACTCGGCGGGTTTGGGGGCTGTTTTGCCCTGCCTTCGGGCTATACCGAACCTGTTTTAGTATCGGGAACCGATGGCGTGGGAACCAAGTTAAAATTAGCCACAATCCTCAACCGCCACGATACCGTAGGGATTGATTTAGTTGCCATGTGCGTGAATGATGTTCTTACCTGTGGGGCCGAACCCTTATTTTTTCTGGACTATTTAGCCACGGGAAAACTTGATCCCGACCAATTAACTCAAGTGGTGGCGGGGGTAGCCCAAGGCTGTCAACAGGCCGGATGTAGTCTCCTGGGAGGAGAAACGGCCGAAATGCCCGGATTTTATCAACCGGGGGAATATGACATGGCGGGTTTTTGTGTGGGAATTGTAGAAAAAAGCCGAATGTTGAATGGCTCTCAAGTCCAAATTGGGGATATTGCGATCGGACTGGCCAGTAGTGGGGTGCATAGTAATGGATTTAGTCTAGTTCGTAAAGTAATTAGCGATATGGAATGGGACTGGAATCAATCCCCTGAAACCTTGGGGGGTCAATCTATCGCTGAGGTTTGTTTAACTCCGACTCAAATTTACGTTAAACCCGTGTTACAAGCCCTGCGTAACGGCCTAGAGATTCATGGCATGGCCCATATTACCGGAGGGGGTTTACCGGAAAACTTACCGCGCTGTCTGAGTTCGGGACAATCAATTAAGATTCATCCCGACAGTTGGCCGATTCTCCCGATTTTTCACTGGTTAGCTCAAGAGGGTGAAATTAGCTCTGTGGCGATGTTTGATACTTTTAATATGGGGATCGGTTTTGTGGTTTTGGTTCCGCCCCAACAAGCTGAAAGTACAAAAGAATGGTTTAAAACCCAAGGAATTGCCGCCTATTCTATTGGGGAAGTGGTGTCAGGAACGGGGGATTTAATCGGATTACCAACCAATTAATTGATAGAATGAAAGCCTGTTTTCTGATTTTCAACCCCTAATTAATTACCCATAATGTCAGTTGCATGGCAAATTGCCAAAACCTACGAAGATATTTTGTATCACAAAGCCGACGGTATCGCTAAAATTACGATTAACCGTCCAGAAAAACGCAATGCTTTTCGACCTAAAACTGTTTTTGAACTCTACGATGCCTTTTTTGATGCCCGGGAAGACCTGAATATTGGTGTGGTATTGTTTACAGGAGCCGGGCCCCATACCGACGGAAAATATGCCTTTTGTTCCGGCGGGGATCAAAGCGTGCGGGGGGATGGAGGATATATTGATGATACGGGTATCCCTCGATTAAACGTTTTAGATTTACAACGGTTAATCCGAAGTATGCCGAAAGTTGTGATTGCTTTGGTAGCAGGATATGCGATCGGGGGCGGTCATGTACTGCATTTAATTTGCGATTTAACTCTAGCTGCGGATAATGCAATTTTTGGACAAACCGGGCCGAAAGTTGGCAGTTTTGATGGGGGATTTGGAGCTAGTTATTTAGCTCGAATTGTCGGTCAAAAGAAAGCCCGAGAAATTTGGTATTTGTGTCGTCAATACAATGCTCAACAAGCCCTAGATATGGGGTTAATTAATCATGTTGTTCCTGTAGAACAATTGGAATTAGAAGGAATAGAATGGGCTCAGGAAATTCTGGAGAAAAGCCCAATTGCGATTCGCTGTTTAAAGGCGGCGTTTAATGCCGATTGTGATGGTCAAGCGGGTCTACAGGAACTCGCCGGAAATGCCACCCTACTATATTATATGACCGAGGAAGGAACGGAAGGGAAACAGGCTTTCTTGGAGAAGCGATCGCCTAATTTCCGTCAATATCCCTGGCTTCCTTAGTCTAGGATATGATGTTTGCGGGGACTAGGAATTCCTAGCCCCCAAATTTTTCAATTAAGCCAATAAGGATTCTACTTCGTCTAGCTCTTGAACCTGATGGGATGGCAACGGGATCACATCCCCCTTGCGAGGCGTTTCTTGGGGGAAGTGGATCAGGTTTTCTAGGGTTTCCCAAGATGGAGCAAAGGCGGGAAGTGCTAATTGACAAGACTTCCAACTGCCTTTGACTGAAACTTGAAGCAACTGACAATGCCCCCCACGATGGCCTTCGGGGGTGTATTTTTGGCAGTTACGGCAGACCGATATCAAGTTCCCAGACTCCATACTTTTAAATTCCCCAAGAAAATTACCTATCTATAATTATCGGGGATCATCAAATTCAGGTTTTTTATCGTCAAACTTCGATTCTGTATGGTTTTGAGTTAAATTTTTATGGACTAAGAACTTAACACTTATTTTATATTTTGTTTAAAATCAGATTCAAAATATTAAGAAATGTAAATTTGATAGACTGTACCTGAAACAAAGTAAAATATATAGGGATCAAGGATTAATTTAGATTAAGGGATTAATAAACTCAGTATAAATCCCGTTTAAAACGAGTTAATAGATCAATTTGTAATTACTCTCCGTTTTGGATTGAACAAAAGCCACAAACTGACCAACGAGACAATTCCCCTGGAGGTGTTGGACAGTGACATTGGGGACATAAGGGGAGAGGTTGTGATCGCTGCTTTAAACGATTAGCCCAACCTTCAAAGGCCGTTAACGGAGTCAGGGAGGAACGCCCGGGTACCTCGTCCACTGCTTTTGGAGTTGGAATCTCAACCCGACTGGGATGTTCTTGCCACATTTGAGAGAACTCATCGGTCGAAAAATCGAGAGAAACCGATTGATCTCCCTGGAGTTGATAGCGCCACCCCGCCGAGGAAAATCTGATATCCTGAACTGGAAATAACAGTTTTTGATGCAATTTATGGATAATTTGCACCCGTCTTAAGGTTAAATCCTGAGACCAAGTGGCACTAGAGGTGGCAACATTCAACACCCCTCGATGCCAAGTGACTGGACGGGTATGACGACTCGCTACAGTCCCCACAATTTCAGACCAACATTGACAGAGATCTTGAAATTGTTGCTGTTCTGGGGTAAGAATCTGAGATTGAAGGCGACCTAAAATACGATGGAGGGATTGCATTAATCACAAACACGGGTTCTAACCGATAGAGATTTTTGGACTAACTTGCCACAATTAAAACATAACAAACACAGTATTCCTGACAGAATCGTAAGCCTGAATTCATCAGTTAGTTAATCATTCTTTTCCTTTTCTGTTACTTATTCAGCAAGCCCTAATTAAATTTAACAAGCGATCGCATCTTCAAAACCCATTGAGAATTTCCTAGTTTTTCAAGGGAATAGTTAAAGGAGAATACGGAATACTAGGCTCTATTCCATCGTTAGGTGCTGAGTTTATCGGGACGGTTTCTTCTGAAAGAATGCGAGATTGTGGTTCTACGGGAATGGTCGGTTCTGTGTAGTAATTAGGAGCAGATTCTTCAGAAACATAACCCCCTCCTTCGGGGGGTGGAACCTGTGGCGGTAGAGTTTCAGCCCCAGATTGAGAGTAATTGGGGTCAGTTGGAATATCGGGTTGAACCGTTGGATCACCAGAATAGCTATTGACAGGGGTAGAAACCGAGTAATCTGTAGTAGGAGTAGGAGGTTCCGATTCTACCTCGGAAGGTGGGAGTAAATATTGATCGATTTTAGATTCATCCGTTGACGGACTTTTTTCCAGGGTTTCAGCAACAACACCAGAATTACTATATTGATCAACGGGGGATTGTTCTTCGGTTTTCGCTTCTAAGTCCGCAGGTTTTGGTATGGAGTAATCTCCATCTTCTAATGGTTCTTCAACCGAACGTTGAGGGGCTACTTCACTCGGAGCTTGAGTTTGAATAGAGGGATTTTCAAACATTGGTTCCGTCGAATCTAAATTAGCAAAGGGATGATTGATCTGAATCTTGGTTTTCTGACTAACAATATATCCATAACGACGGGTCAAATCAAACCCAACCCAACCAAAAAATAAAGAGGTGACTAAGAATAAAATCGGAACTAAAAAACCCAAGGAAGGGTTATATTCTATGGTTTCCCAGTCAGGAATCTGGACAGGAACAGGTTGAATTTTAGGTTGGGGATGGGGCTGGGGAACGGTTACAAATACTGGAGTTTCAACAACAGGTTTCACCGCCACAGGTTTAGGGGGAATAACAACTGGATTAGGTTGAATCAAAGTATTAGGAGATTGAATTACCGTAGTAGTTGTTTCAATCGGTAAAAAAGCGATCCACTGATCAACATTTTGAGGCCGTCGTCCGGGTTCAATTTCTAATCCCCAATAGATCAACCGTTCCACCACGACACTGAGGGTAGGTTGAATTCGTCTTAAATTTGGTTTAGTGGCGTTTAGTAACTCCTGTGTGGCTTCATTGACTCTTAGGGGGGCTTCTAAGGGCGGTTCACCTGTTAATAAATAATAGAGTATGGCTGACAAACCATAAATATCCGTTGCTGGGGTCAATTGTTGATGGGGAAGATAATGTTCTAGGGACGCATAACCCACGGATAAAACGCGGTTACGAATAGGAAACTCCGGGTGATGTTGGATGAAGCCATTGGTTAAGCCAAAATCAACTAAGGTGAGGGTATTTCCGTGGAGTCGGATATTTCTGGGTTGGAGATGACAGTGGAGTAAACCTTGTTGATGGAGTTTCCGCAACGCTGAAGAAATCTGACTAATATAGTTTAGGGCTTGACCCACCGATAGCCTGGGACTCGATTTTAGTGTTTCTTCTAAGGTTTCCCCTGGAATATAATTCATCACCATATAGGGTAAACCCTGTTCTTCAAATAAGTCGAGGACACGCACAATATTTGGATGGTGACACTGACTTAAACCCTGAGCAAAGGTGATAAATTGTCGCTTAATTTTGGGAAAATCAACGGAGGTCATGAATTTCGGATGGAGGGTTTTAATCACCACCGTTTGATTCGTTAGAGGGTGAGTCCCTTGGTAAGTTACACCAAACTCCCCACGACCAAGAACCGCATCAATCCGATATTTGCCGTTCTGGAGAACCATTTCCTGCGTTAGATTCATTGCTTGATCACCAACTCCCCACCGTTTACTTATCTGCCCATACCATAACGAAACTATCGTTTTAGCATAGTCTACCTTTAGTTCCGGGATTGTAGCGCCTCTGTGGGACGAGCGCCAACTCTCCCAACGGTTAGACCTAGAAGTCCTCCACCATCCATTCCGAAGATCTCCCCCCTAAATCCAGGGGAATACTCACAGCTTTTCCTAAACGGGGTTTTTCTCGAGTATTTAGAATATAATGTCTTACCTGTTCCGTACTTCCCCAACTATTTAGATAGTTAGTGATCGCATTCAAATGGGCAATATAATCGGCTTCATTCAGGGGAAAGGATAATTGTTCTAAATATTTCCACATAATTTGCAGAAATATTTTACCCCTTGTCCGTCGCAGTTGAATATCGTAGGACACTCCCCATTTATTTAATAACAATTGACGCAGATCTTCACCAGTCATAGTTACGATTCACTCCCTAGATACGGCTCGATCCATTAACTACCAATTCCTAACCCGGTGGCCAAGGCAGGGGTGAGGGGAAATAGGGTTAAAATCATGAACAAGAAAACCAATAATCCCCAGGCGGCACGGGTATCATTGGGTTCAGTTAATTCATTTAAACTCGGTCGTTCTAAATTCCGTTGTAAAATCAAAATTACTAAAGCCCAATACAGGGCTAACGGATTAGAGAAAGAAGCGATCGCTAAAACAATAAATGTAGCAATGGTGGAACGTCCGGCAATTTTCCGGCCATAAATCGCCTGCATCATCCGTCCCCCATCTAACTGTCCGGCTGGCATTAAATTCAAAGCCGTAATCACTAATCCAAACCAACCGATTAAAGTTAGAAGATGCACGTCAACGCTGGTTTGATGGAGTTGGGAACCTAAAATTAATCGAGATAACATCCCGACTAAAACCGAGCCTTGAAAAAATTCCGTTGGTACTTGAAAAGCACTCCCCTGATGGGATAAAAATAACCCCATAATTAACAGGAATAACGATAATCCGCCAGCAGCTACCGGGCCAGCAAAAGCCACATCAAATAATACCGTCCGGTTAGGTAATACGGATTCAAACCGATTAAATGCTCCAAAACTTCCAATTTGAACCGTTGGGATAAAAAACGGCCAACTAAACTTAATATTATAGTGTTTGGCTATAACTTGATGGGCAATTTCATGGATGAATAAAACCGCTAAAATTCCGAGGGCGATCGGGATAATTTCCGGGTAGCGGGTTAAATTTTCAGAAAAATCGAATCCTAATAATAAACCTCCCGCTTCAAAAATTGTTCCTAGCGTCATTAAAAATAAAATAATCGCTAAAATTTTTTGAGGAATTGAAGTGCTTAAGGGTTCATTATTCTGGGGTAAAACAATAACAACGGGTTTGCCTTCGGGATTATCAACTAAAAATAATCGTAAGCGATCGCCAATGCTTTTTTTTAAATTTGTCGATAATTGTTGATAGGCAATTTCCGGGTCACTGCGAAGATTTCCTTTAAAAATCACCCCATCTTGATAGGGAATGGTTTCCGTGGCAAAAAAGGTATCAATACCAAAAATACCCTGAATAATTTTCAGGTCTTCTGGAGATAACGGAACCGATCCCAAGTTCAAAACCGGATCGGGGGTTGGGGGAATAATGTTGAGTTCCGGTGGCAGGGGGGGTGGACTTCCTAACAGATCGGGTTTAAGCTCAGAGACCGAATCTTGATTCGCCACTTCCCTGAGTCGTCGGCCAATCATAATATATAATCCCGTCGAAGCCACGAATAAAAATAAAAGACTGACCAAATTTAGGTAAATTCCCGCCGCCGCCAAGCAGAAAAACAGAAATCCTGGAGACATTAAAGCCACGGATTGTAACCAGGACAACAAACCCAGTTTCCCATAGGGTAAGGCACGATAATACCCCCAACCCAGGATACCCAGGGTAATCAGGAGGACGAGAATAGTGGTGTTATCAGATGCAGTAAACATTATAGACCTTAATTTTGAACTAGAAAGGCGATCACCTTGAGAATTCATTGTAGCCCAGTCCATTCCCCCCTAATTCAATCAAGGCATTGTCGGAATGCTATCCAGGTCTTTAGGATGGGTCTTGATATCTGCCTGGGAAATGAAATCGGGATTGGTCGCCAAAATCGCTTTCGCTTCTGCCATATCTCGGCGGGTCGCTTCCCGTAGTTGTTCTCGCAGGGCGGGCATAGCAGCCAAAGCCCTTGTCCAGTCAGGAATTTGAGCCGTGACCGGATTTTGAAAAAATTCTTCACCCGCTTCCGCGATCACTTTTTCAAAGACATCAATGATCGCTTCTTCGTGGTGACGGTCATACTGCATATTATTAAACCGAGCATCGACAAAATATTGGCGGGTAAAATCCTGGGCCTCCCGTTTGAATTTAATTCGTAAGGTATGAATTTGTTCCCGGTTCACCACCACCCGTTCGGTTTCGATTAAGGTACGCAAAATCGACCTAAGAATATCAGCGCACATTTTCCGTAATCCTTCGGTGGGAGATTGACCAATATTTTGATGTTTATGGTCGAAGTTTCCTAAATCAATTTGAGCAATTCTTTGGGGAACAACATTGCGATAAACCTCCGCTAATAAACCAATTTCTAAGCCCCAATTGCTGGGAATTCGAGTATTGAGAGCGATATCATTGGTTAGGGCAAATTCCCCAGATAGGGGATAACGATAGGCACTTAAATAGCGCAGATAATTGTTATAGCCATATAAATCCATCAATGCCACCAGTAACGGGGTGACAAATAGACGCATTACCCGACCATGGAAACTTCTAGGTTCGCCGCCCAATCGGGCATAATAGGCTTTATTAAAGGAAATTCCGAGTTCTTTTTCTAGGAGGGGGAATAATAGTTTCAGGGGATAGGATTTATCGTAGGTGATAATATCGGCATCGTGCAGTGCGATCGCTTCGGCTTGCAGGGATGCTACCCCCAAACCAATCCAAACCGCCCGACCTTTGCCCTTGAAGCTCATCAGGTCTAGGCCTTTTTCCCGCAATTTTTCTAAAAGTTGGTTGACTCTTGGGCTATTTTCCCAAATCACCAGGGTCGGTTGGGGTAAAACACTAAAAAAATGAACCGCTTTTGTATATTCCTCAAGGGTCTTTGCATACAGACAGACCACGATGGTATTGACGAAATGACAGTCCTTGAGGCAATCTCGAATCCGAGTTAAAGCGGGTCGTTCGAGTTCCTCGTATAAGGCGGGAATCAAGACAGCCGTGGGGCAAGTTTCACACAGTTGGGTGATTCTGGCTTCTAATAAGTCAAGATCGCAACCAAAGTCATGAATCGTGGTAATTAATTCTTGTTTATAGTCCATTATGGTGACCCAATTCCCAAGATAGCCAGTGCCTTATAGAGTCCATCCATCCTAACACTCAAGGAACAAATTGGACTAGCTCAACTGCTGCACATATATGGCGCTACGCATTACACTTAGGGTACTTCTAAATCCAGCAAACTCATTCACTGCTTACTGTTCCGGTGTTCCCTTGTTCCCTAGTGCGTAGCCCTATAGATCTTGCTGGTACATATAGCAGTTTTTTCTACCAATCAGTGCAGAGATCCCCCTAACAGTTTAGAGATCAATACCTCAAAATTACGCACAGAATTAGCCGATGGCATGATTTCTGGATCAACCATGGGTTCCACCAAAATTGTAAACATTCCCAAACGGTTCCCCGCCAATACATCGGTAAATAAGCGATCGCCCACCATCGCTACTTGTTCTATGGGCAAATTCATCGCTTCAACAGCCCGCTTGAGTTTCCGACGGGAGGGTTTACCCGCGCCGCTAATATAGGGCAAGTTCAAGGTTTCAGCAATATTGCCAATCCGAGTTTGACTAATATTGTTACTCACTAACCATAGACTCAAATGAGGTTTGAGGGTATCAATCCAACCTTTGAGATCTTCGGAAACCGACTTTTCTGTAATCGGAACTAAGGTTTCATCCACATCTAGCACCATTCCCCTAATCTGATGCCGTTGCAATAACTCTGGCGTCAAGTGCAAAACGCAATCCCCAAGGACTAAATCAGGCTGTAAGAGTTTCCCCCAAGACATAATAACCGTAGAATTTTAGCCCTTTTATCTTAACGGAAAACTGGGCAATATAGAGAAATTTTTTCCTGAAATCGTTGGATCACCAAGCAATAGGGGGCAAGGAAATCAGAATACTGCGATCAGAAATTTCCACTTCCGAGCGATTTCTTCCCCACTGTTCCAATCCCACCACAATTGTACTTGAAAGAATAGCATCTTCAGTCAAACGACGCTCAATTTTACCCTCGGCAATTAACCGTTCAAAAATAGCTTTAAAGGGAATATAAACATCCTGAAAAGGTAAATCTTTTAAAGGTAAATTACAATCCGACGATTTATCAACAGTAAACTTTAAATCCTTGGGGGTAACATTCCATGACTTGCCATTAACATGAATTTGAGACAAAGAATATTCAGCCACTTCAGGTTCACGAAATAACTCAGGTAAGGTGGATATTTTGCCCTGATTAATTACATAATCCATTAAATTAACAGAAACTCCAAACCCTTGACGGCTGTTTAAACTATAAAAAGTCATATCCGTATGCACCCTAATTTTCCGGTATAGATCTTCAGTTTTATCCGCAAAACACACCTTAGCCCGAAGTTTTAAACGGACACCCTGCACCCATTCATACAAGGGTGTCATGACTCGATTTCGGTGATCTAACCCGCCATAAGTCCCTGGATAGGTTTTCAGGTTTTCTTGTAGTCCAATATAGAAACTACCATAACCAAAGGGAATTTGTGGCAAGCTGGAACTGTCATTAATCAAATAAGCTGAGGGACTTTCTCCTACACCGTTGTTTTTCCAGTAAAAAAAGTAAGGACAGCGACCCTTTACTGGGGGAGTTCCAACAGGTTCAGAAGGGTGAGATTCCATTAAAACTCGATTATTCGGGGCGTTGGGGTTTTCAGCTTCATTGGGAATACAACTTAATTTTCCGGTTGGCCCTACTTTATCCTTGTAACTAAAAGATCCATAGGCTAGGGTATAAAACCCAGAACGATTCGGAATTGACCCATAACATTTTCCCCCAATTCCATCAGGACAACTCTCAAAATAAACAGGACTTTTAGGATAATAGCCAGCCACTCGGCGAATTTTCAACCCAGAATCCCAACCCCAAGGGATTAGAGAAGATGGGGAAATTGCCGCATGAGAATCAATAGCTGAATGCTCCGAAGATGGTAACGAAATTGAAGAATTTGGGGCCGTTAAGGAAAGATTAGATAGTCCAAACAAAATGGCTAAATACACAGCTTTTGTTTTCGATAAAAGACTGGGTTTTAGACTATAAAAATAATCACTAAAGCGCACGTTCTCTGGTTGTAGATGTAGATACAGGTTCAAAAAGCAATTATTTTCTATTTAGAAGAAAGATTGCGTTCAACTTCAGCAATCGCCGATTGATGTTCCGCTTCCGTCCGGCTAAAAATATGGGTTCCGTCGTATCGCGCCATAAAATACAAATAATCCGTTTTTTCAGGAGTTAAAGTTGCTTTTAAACTGGCTAAACCCGGACTGGCGATCGCCGTTGGAGGTAATCCCACATTAATATAAGTATTGTAGGGAGATGGCGTTTCCACTTGTTTAAAGGTTAGGGGTTGCTCAACAGTTTGACGAATCCCCAAAGCATATTCTACTGTTGGATCAGATCCTAGTTGAATTCCTTGTTGTAAACGGTTATGAAATACCCCAGAAATTCGATTTCTTTCTTCATGAACAACCGCTTCTTTTTCCACAATACTCGCTAAGGTAACCCATTGATTTAAACTCAAATTCTTTTGAGATTGAGCTTGTTGATAAATGGGTAAGGCCTGTTCTTGGAATCGATTTAACATCTGACGGACAACCGCCCGGGGAGTAACTTCCGTTGCTTCGACTTGATAGGTGTCGGGAAATAAAAAGCCTTCTAATAAGGGTAAATTCTGCGGAAGCCAAGGATAATCCTGATAGGGAATTTGACGACTAGCCGCGATAAATTCCTCCGCCGAGAAAAATCCCTGTTGCTCAAAATATTCGGCCATCTGTTGAATTGACCAACCTTCAGGAATGGTGAAACTCAGAGTCATTACCTCCCCATTCCAAATGGTAGACGCCACTTGACTCAGGGACTGGGTAGGAGCTAGGGAATAGCTTCCCGCTTTAAAATCTCCTTGGGGGTTTTGGAAGATTAACCACCGCGCCCATAGTCTCCAAGCCAAATCAGAACGAATTAATCCCGCCGCCTTCAAATCTTCACCAATTTGCTGACTGGAAGTTCCGGCTGGAATCAGGATTTTGACGCTGTTTCCCTGACCATGGGGCGCGGCACTGGCCCAACTCCACCAAGCCCAACCTTGCCATCCTAAGAATCCCCAAATAATCGGCAGAATCAGAAGGTAAAAAAATCCCTTAGAAAACCTTTTCATAGTTTGTTTATCTTGAGGTTTTTTCTGTTTTGTGTTTGCAATTCCCAAGCTAATTCTCCATAATTAAAATTTTAATAAAAACTGAAGTTATGTGAATTAAATTATTAGAAAAGATCTGCTCACAAAAAAGTAGAAACAGATCTAAATCCTTTAATCTAAAGCATCAAAAAGTTGATCTTCAATTAGGGGTAAAAGAGGTTCTAACCTTTTAAATTCTTCGGGGGATAGTTGTTTATATTCTCCTCCTTCATTGGTTTTAGCCAGAATAAAAAATGGATCGGCTGGGGTATAAATACCATATTCCTGTTCCTCATGGTAAAAACTGGCTAACCAGAGCAGTTCCTCATATTCTTGTTCATCGGGTTCAGCAGAATCGAGATCCAGATTCGAGTCTCCATCATCGGGAAAATCCGGTAATTCTCCGGCTGCGGTTAGGGTAATTCCTGTTCGCTTTAGATCCAAATTGTGTTCTGCTAAAACCGCTTTAGCCGTTTTAAAAATACTGTCAATTTCTTCTTCTGATTCCACCGGAACTGCGGATTCATCATCATCCTCATCGTCATTCCAAGTTAGAATTTCGATTGGTGAGTCCACAGGTAGCAGTAATCCATAATCTTGACCTTCTAACTCAATTGAGGATTGTAAGACGCAAACCAGCGATCGCCCCTGTTCATCCGTCAGGGTCACGGTCACTTGTTCTTCCTCAGAACGTCCATTTCCTTCAGAAAATTTAGGTGGGAACATCATTTATATCGTACTATTTTTAACCATATTAAACGTTACTGGTAACAAGTGTCAGTCATCAGTTCATTACCCATTACCCATTACCCATTCCCTTGTCTCCTCTGGTCTAACCATTGTTGCAAAATCAAGGCGGCGGCTTTGCGGTCAATCATGCTTTTATTACGAGAGAGAGAAATATTGTCCGCAATCATTAATTGTTCGGCTTGATAGGAGGTCAGACGTTCATCTACATATTCCAGGGGTAAATTCAAGCCATGGGCTAACCTTTGAGCATAGTTTTGGGTATATTTAGCCTGAGAACCCAAGGAACCGTCGAGATGATAGGGTAAACCTGCCACTAATAACTGTACTTGTCTGTGCTCTACCAGGTCTTGAAATTGAGCGATATCATGGGTAAAAGAACGCCGCAGAATTGTAGTGAGTCCGGTGGCAATTAAGCCCGTACCATCACAACCGGCGACTCCAATGCGTTTGCGACCAATATCTAATCCCAAGGCGGAAATAAACAGGGATTTTCCCATAATTACACAGGATCAGACGGTAAATCTAAGGACTTTTGGGTTGAGTTTTTCGGGTCTAATTCCGGTGTTTCCGAGATCCCCTCCACCGTAGATTTTTGCACGGGAGAAGGCTGTTTTACCGTTGGCCCCAACCAAGAGATATGCGTGGGTACGGGTTTATGGGCGGGTTGCCAACTAGGTAGGACATCGGATAATTGCAACCCTTCCAGGGAAGATTTAGATTCCCGTAATTTATGCCAAACGGAACGGGACATTAATAAGGTATGTTCCACCCGCGCGGCCCCAATTTTTTCTAAATAGGCTTCTCTTTCGGGTTGATAGTCAGCCGATGCTAATTTTAGGGACGCAGGGCCAAATTCCTGGGCTAAATGGGCCATCTGGGATAGCAATTCGGGGTAAAGCCAGGTATAGGCCGGATGCACGGTTAACTCAGCAACATGGGGTTGGCGACCATCACGGGATAACTGCACTTGAAAATAACCAATTGCCGCTTTGCGTTGGGGTTCAAACACATAACCACTAACCTGTTCACTCCGACTAAACCATTGTTTGATCCCATCTACAATTGCCTGAACAAAACTGGTTTTAAAATCTAAAATATGACGGTCAAATACTTGTCGCAACAACGGAGGCATGGAAACCGTATCTAGTTGATATAGTAGTTGAGCATCTGCATTACTAACGGGTAAGAGGTTGGGTAAATCGGGTTGAGAATTCGCCAAGGTTTGTAGCAATTCCGGTTCCACTACCCAATAGGTGATTTGAGCTAAGGGTTGAAACCCATTTTGCCGATAGAGAGCCATCAAACTGCTATCATTAACATTAACTTCTAATAGCCAGGTTCGTGCTTCCCAAAGGGTTTCAAAACAATAACGTAATAGTTGTGAACCGATACTACTGTGATTATTTAATCGATCTACAAATATTCGATCAATTCGCCAAGTGCTGCGGGTGGTGTTGAAAGGAGACACTTTAATCATCCCTAAAACTTGCCCGAATTGTTCAGCAATATAGGCATTAAATAAATTTTGACAGGGGTTAGGAAACCAACTTAAAAATTTTAGCAACCCATACCACCGACGCAGGTATTCTAACTCCTGGGCTAACACCGTATCATCAGCTTGGTCATATAGCTTTTCAACCGCCTCTAAGTCCCGGTATTGAAACGGGCGAATATTAAACTGGTTTTGATTTTGGGAAAGAAATAAATTCATTGGATGAAGTCGGGTAAAGAATCACCGTTCGCTTATCTTGGTTATCTATAAAGGGCGAATTAGCACCAGTGGGGTTTGCTCATCGGCATTTCCGGCGGGATTACCCCTTAAAGCTTGCTCGATCAAAGCCGTGGAAAGACCGGAGGTTGCCGCTAATATTTTAACCGCTTTTAAATCGTTTACGTCTACAATTGCCGCTCCTAACCCCGTTTCTTTTTGTAGGGTGTTAACCACGTTTTGAGGATCATCTGGCCCTAAGACAATAAATTGATCATAAGGTGGTAAAGTTCCGGTGACATCATCAATCAATCGGGCCTGCTCACCCGCTAATTGATAGAATACCCCTGGTTTCCCTAGAAGTTTGGCTATAGTTCCCACCACAATAGCAAATAATACCCGGACTGATCCGACCTGATTGACTAAGGTTTGCATTCCGCAGGCTGTGGCTAAACTGGAAGTAGGCATGAAGAAATAACAAACCCGTTGGGCTACCCATCCCGGCTTGATTTGGCTAGGATGGTAAAATCGCCCCTGCATTAAAGCGACCGGGGTTTCTCCCAAGGTGACAATATCCCCGGCTTGAGCATGGGGAAGCACATACCTTTTAATCACCTCGACGGGATCATCAATATGGGTTAATAAATGGGTACGAATCGGATAAACTTCGGCAACTCCTTCTACAACTCGTTTATTGGGGATAACTGCCGGATCGGGATATTGTAGAGGTAGGACAAGGTGGCGAACTTTGGGGATACGTCCCTGTGGCCCGTAGGTCATGTACTTAACTTTCACCCAGGCCGATTGTAAGGCTTTTAGATCAGTCCCTTCGATTTCAATTAAAACTTTAATTCTGGTGGTTTTTTGGGCTTTAACAATATAGCCAAACCAATAGTTATCTTCCCTAACACCTGCATCAATATGGGCGGGAATGACTTTAATTGTATGGTTAATCCCGTCTAAACTCGCTTTAGACAAAAGGGTTAATTGGGCACTGACTTCCGGTATCATGATCTCCAGATTTGATGTCAGATTCTGGAATTCCATTTCTCCCCGCAAGACATAATGGCGGTTGTCGGATAAATCCAGATTCCATTCTCCCCGCGTCAGTTCGAGTTGATTCCCCGGACGCAGACGATATTGAATTTCTAGCCCCAATGTTCCTAAACCCAGTAAAACCAATGCGGCTGTTGTTACCAGGCTCAAACCTCCTGCCATTACACCACTTCCCCTTTTAAATGTGCGTAGTTGATGCAAACCGATATCGGATTTGCACTCCCATCCTACCGCAGCAAGTCTATTCTAAAATTCTTAAGTTAAATTACAAAAACAACCTATAGGTGAACCAAAGTATTAATAAGACTTATCCCATAGGGATATCAGGGGGAGAGTACAACTAATCTAGCACAAAAGGGTATATCCTTATTTAAAGATTTGTAAAATTCACCCAAAACGCTTGACGTATCTTAATACTTTTTCAAGGAGTCCCATGAAGCACGAGTCAATTGCGGAAAGATTTTGCCTCACGGCTCACGTTGTGTCAACCCTATTTGGATTAGCGGGGTTATTGTTTATTCTCCCTAACCCTGAACTGGTCGCTAATTTACCTCCGATGGGGATGAATATTTTCGTCTGGAGTATGGCGACCGGAGGCGTAGCCTATATTGTGTTTGGGGCGGCGACCCTGGCATTATATGGCTATAGGACTTTAGGGTTAGGAACAACCTTAGCCTTTATGATTCCATCCCTATTCTTATCCCTATCCAGTGAACTTTTAGGAACTAGCACCGGATTTCCCTTTGGTCATTATCAATATTTGAGTGGTTTAGGTTATAAAATCGCCGGACTGGTTCCCTTCACCATTCCCTTATCTTGGTTCTATATGGGCTTAACTTGCTATTTGTTAGCCCGGGCAGGTTTAAAATTAAAAATGGGAGATAGTTGGGTACGTCAACTTTCAGCCTTGGCATTAGGGGCTATATTACTAACAGCTTGGGACTTAGTATTAGACCCAGCCATGAGTCAAGCTACTTTTCCTTTTTGGCAATTTCAAGAAGTTGGTGAATTTTTTGGAATGCCCTATCGTAATTTAGCTGGATGGATGGGAACGGGCTTTATTTTTATGAGCGTTGGGGCATTTTTATGGCGCAGAACTCCGATTGCTTTATCTCGCTCCCAATTAACTTTACCCCTAATTGTTTATATCACTAATTTCTTCTTTGGAGCGGCGATTACCGTTGTCGAATTAGATACCCGCTTCCTATTTCCCGTGGCTTTAAGTATTCTATTTGGAGTAGTTCCAGCGATCATTTTCTGGTGGAATGCTAAACCCTCTTTAGATACTATGGAAAGTTTATTATCTAGTGATAATATTACTACTCCCTCAGCCGTTGAAGTGGTTGCAAAGTAAGCATTAAGATTTAAAGAGGATGGGTAAAGCCCATCCTTTTTTATGGGAATATATTTAATTATCCTGCTTTGTGTCTTTGTACCTTTGTGTTTCCTATTCCCTTTTATACTAATTTTAATGTTGAATCTAACTTTATTAACAATTCCTGATTTTTTACAGACTAATTCCTGGGTTATATTATTTTTTGGGGTGATATTACTGTTACAAATCCCCGCCACAATAATTTTATTATCTCGGTTATTAAAAGGAGCGATTCGGGTTCCCCCTCTACAACCACAAAACCCGACTTTAGAACTCTTTGGAACGGTGAGTATTGTGGTTCCTACCTTGAATGAAGCCGTCCGGGTAACGCCCTGTTTAGAAGGGCTAACACGGCAAAGTTATGAAGTCCGAGAAATCTTAATTGTTGATAGTCATTCCCAGGATGGAACCCAGGATATTATTAAACAATTCGCTAAATCAGATCCGAGATTTAGACTGATTTTAGATGATCCTTTACCTCCCGAATGGGTGGGTCGTCCTTGGGCTTTAAATACGGGTTTTTTAAATAGTTCTGAAAAAAGTGAATGGATTTTAGGCATTGATGCGGATACTATACCACAACCGGGTTTAGTGGCGAGTGTGGTGAAAACTGCGATCGCAAATCAATATGATTTATTATCATTATCCTGTAAGTTTATTCTCAAATATCCGGGGGAATTGTGGTTACAACCTGCCCTATTAATGACTTTAGTTTATCGGTTTGGATCACCGGATTTATCGCCACAAAAACCCGAACGGGTGATGGCAAATGGTCAGTGTTTTTTATGTCGGCGTTCAGTATTAGAAAAAGTGGGAGGATATTCTAGTGCTAAAAATTCCTTTTGTGATGATGTAACTTTAGCTAGAAATATTGCTCAACAGGGTTTTAAAGTCGGGTTTTTAGATGGCGCCAATGTGTTAACGGTTAGAATGTATGATGGATTAAAAGATACTTGGGAAGGTTGGGGGCGATCGCTCGATCTCAAAGATGCTTGTTCTAAAACTCAACTCTGGGGAGATTTATTTCTCTTATTAGCAGTTCAGGCTTTACCCTTACCATTATTACTAATTAATCTAATCTTTTCCTCTCATCTATCCTTACCCGGTTTTTTGAGTTCAACGCTATTAGGATTAAACGGTTTTTTAGTATTTCTACGGATAATATTAACCGCCGCAATTTCCTTATCTTATGATTTGAGTCAAGCTAAAATGCCTTGGGTATTTTGGTTATCTCCCCTAGCTGATCCGGTCGCTGTATTAAGATTATGGATATCCGCAACCCAGACTCAAATTCAATGGCGAGGGAGAACTTATGAAAAGAATTAAAACCCCAAAATTGATGATAAATTCTTGATTATCTGGATTTTTTTCCAAGTCTAATTTTGTGTTTGCAAATAATTGTTAAGTCTTAGAAAACTGTCCTTGCATCGTGTTTCTAAAGTTTTATATTTTGCAGATAAGGAACACTTAGAAAGATATGGGAGACTTATTTTTGGCGATATAGCAGTTGCCGCATCTATTAGGACATTCTTGAAAACTAAAAGCTGCTCATAGTAAGTATTTACAAGAGTGCCCATTGCCTATTCCCTATTGCCTCTTGCTATAGCTATTACGCCATGAAACATGGCCCCGTACCAAGTCGGATTTATGATTTACTGAAATTAGTGCGTGGAGATTTGTCTCCTAGCTTTCAGCCGCCGAGAGAAATATCTGAACAGGTTCTTCATGCTTTCAAGATAGTTGATAAGCATGACATCAAAAAACTAAACAGTGGAAAATATTTTATGTGCAATCTTGTCGCCATACAGCGAATACATAAAAACAGAATTTTAAAATAGGGCGATCGCTAAATATTGAACTTTGGACAAAATTAAAACCATATAAAATTCTCCCCCATTATGAGGAAGAACTTTACTAAATCAGCGCTTGATAATAAACAATCAACGGTCAGCAAACTGCTAGTTAACTCGTTCCAACTGCCAGAGAATTTGATTACCTTCTCGCCGCACTCTGGATACTTCCCAATTGCGCCAGGCCCAGTTATCCCCTCGACTGGTCACAGCACTAGCATTAATATCCATGAGATCGGCCAGTTCGGAACTACTGATTAAGTAGCCCTTGGTAGCAATTTCATCAGCAATATGCAGGGTTTCGATCAAATTGCGAAGTTGGTTCACCCTAACCTCGCGCGGTAGGTTTTCTAGTGAATCATTAATTAAGTCAGTCATGGCAAGATCTCAGACAGCAAGATTAGAGTCTATCACACAGCCTGTTAAGAAAAGGTTTAGTTCACACGGTTTCCTCAATTAACCCAGGGGGCGGGGTAATTTCAATCCGTTTTTGTTCTAAATCCACAATGGGAACAATCTCTTTAACAAAGGGAATTAAAACCGTAGGTAGGGGTTTAGGTTTACGTTTCTTTTTAGATTTACGATGAATTCCCTCTGGAATTGGTTCAGAAACGAGAGTATCTTGGGTGGAAGTTGGGGAATTTAACTCGACTTCGAGTAAATCATTCCCGGCTGAAATCACATCTATGACTTTTCCAATCACTTCCGCCTTTCTTTGGTCGAAGACTTCCAACCCAATTAAATCTAAAACATAAAATTCGCCTTCCTCTAAATAGGGACGATCTTGATCAGTAATCAACAAGGGACAGCCCTGTAACGCCTCCGCCTGATTTCGATCTTCAATTCCTTCAATTTCCACCACATAAATGCCTTTACTGGGCATTAAATAGCCGCCCAAAAATTCCACGGGTTCAGGTTCAGTTTGTCCGGGATGTAATAACCAGCGCTGTCCAGGTTCAATAAATCGTTCAGGAAAATCCGAATTGGGATAAACCCGTACTTCTCCTGTTAACCCGTGAGCCGCAACAATAGTCCCGATCTCGATCCACTCAGACATGATAATATTTCTTAATTCTTGCTGTTCTTCAATAATTTGATCCTGGGGATCTCCAATTTGGATTTCCTCAATTCACGCTTGGATGATATGAAAAACAAAAACAAATTTGCGCTCACCTTCGCCTTTTGTCGATTTGGGACAGTTGGGAAGTTCACACCTAAGCTATTTGATCAACGGAGCTCGATTGCTGCCGCTACTATTTTACTATTTTTTACCACCTTATCCACATCTTCCCTGGCTCAGAATCCCACTTTATCAGAATCTTCTGTCCAAGAACAGGAGATTAAAAATCAAGTAGAAAATCAGGTTGATAATACCTTCCGTCGCTATCTGGCATTATTAAGTTTAATTTTACTATTGTTATTGCTGTTGAATACGATCGCAGCTTGTGGAGTTTGGTTTTTACTGAAAAAATTAGCCCAACAAACGGCATCCGCAGAGCAGGAAATTGAAAGTCTTAAAACCGATACCCTGACGGAAATGGAACGGGTACTCACCGAAGCTAGACAAATTTTATATCAATTGCAAAATAAAAATGATTTAGCCCATGAAACCTTACAAACTCTAACGACTCAAACTCCTTTACCTGTGATTGAAGCGGTTTGGGTGGAACAGCCAGAAAACAATAAATCGGGTTCAGAGATTGGGGAATTATTACCCGAAACCCATGATCAATCTGTAACCGATGAAACAACAATCCCGGTAAATCTGGATCAGGCAGTCTTAGTCCCGATTATATTACCTATTACCACTGAAAACGACAAAAATCAAACTCTGTCTGCGGTTGAAGTTGAAGAAAAATCTTCCGAGACAACGGAAACAGAAACTCCAGCCGCAGAAGTTGAACCGGAAGAACAACTTAGACAAGCGATTAGTTTAGCCAAACAGGGAGATAAATTATTTTTAGAGGGGGATTTAGAATCGGCAGTTCAAAGTTATGATGAGGGGTTAAAATTTAAACCGGATTTGGCAGAAGTTTGGAATAATCGCGGGGTAGCACTGACACGGTTACAACGGTATCATGAGGCGATTGTCTCCTATGAAAGTGCGATTCAATTGCGATATAATTATGCCGATGCTTGGAATAATCGCGGAGTGGCTTTAGGAAAACTCAATCATTATGAAGCTGCGATTTTATCCTACCAACGGGCTATTGATTTAAAGTCTAATTATATGGATGCCTGGAATAATCAGGGCTTTGCTTTAGCTAAACTGCAAAAGTATGATGATGCGATTTCATCATATAATCAAGCTGCAAAAATTCGTCCTGATTTTTACCGAATTTGGTATAATAAAGCCCGATGTTATGCGGTTCAAGGGCAAGTAGAGTTAGCCTTGGAAAATTTAAAACGGGCAATACGGTTGAATCCCGAAGCCTGTAAAAAGTTGGTTAAACGGGAAACGGATTTTGACCCGATTCGAGAGGATAAAAACTTTAAAAAGTTAAATTTTGATTCCTAATTATTGAAATTAAATGAATATAATTGAATTAATTTTGGTTGGTTTTTCTGCTTGTTTTAGTATTTTTTATCCAGATTTATTTGATTATAAATCTTCTAAATATCAAGATTTAATTAGTCAGGATTCTGACAATTTCTTGGCAATATCCTATACTAGCGGCAATGGCGTAGATGCTACCAGGCTGGATCGCATGGTAATTAGAGATTTAGTTCAAACTGAAATTTCTCAGAGTTTCAGGCGGGTTCACCCTTTATTATCAACTTGGATTTTAGTCGCTGTTTTGGTTCCCAGTGCTAGTGTGTTAAGTATTTTAATTTTGTTTTTTAAAATTACGCGAGATAGCCGGAAATTCTCTCAACATTTAGAGACTTTAAAAGATTATTTTATTCCTGAATTTTATGCTAGAATTGGCGAAGCCCAGGATATTGTTTATGATCTCCAAGATTCTTTTCAAGTCACTGAAGAAGCAATTCAAGGAATACAAGCAAGGCTAGACTCTCTTTCGACTCAAGATGATGATTTGGAAGAATATACGGTAGAAGATAATAAAAAAAGACTCAGAAATCGACGAGTTAACTCATCAAAAACTTAAATTTTTATAAATTAGGCATAAAAAACCAAGCCTAGATCTGATATAATTTGTATTATAATATTATAAAATTAGCCCAATTAAAAATATCTACCTATGCGTTTTATTAGTGTTAAAACCGATTTTGGGTTCAAAAAAGTCTTTGCTTCTCCCCAGAGCAAAAATGTCTTGATCAGCTTCCTTAATGCTATGATCTATGACGGACAACCGACTATTGAAGACTTAGAAATTATTGACCCTTATGCGGCTGGAACTGTTACGGGATTAAAAGATAGTTATTTGGATGTTAAAGCTAAAATCACTGGAAATAAAACGGTAATTGTTGAAATGCAGGTGATTAATGTTCCTGCTTTTACCAAGCGAGTTATTTATAATGCGGCTAAAAGCTACGCCACTCAACTCAAACCCAGAGAGGGATATTCTAAGTTAAATCCCATAATTGCATTAACAATTACGGATTTTGTGTTATTTAAAAATAACGATAAATTTCTCTCCCATTTTGTCTTCCAAGAACTAGAAAACAAGTTCGAGTATCCTGAACGAGAAATCGAGTTAGTTTTTATAGAATTGCCTAAATTCAATCAAGAATTAGAACAACTGGAAAATCTGTCTCAAAGCTGGGCTTATTTTATTAAAAACGTTTCTCAAATGGAACAAATTCCAGAGGAATTATCATCGGTTGTCGAAATTCAAACGGCTTTTGAACTGGCAAATCGAGCCAACTTAACCCTAGATGAATTAGAAAAACTAGAAAAACGAGAAATGTTTTTTGAAGACCAAAAAGAGTCTATTCTTAAAGGCATAGAAGATGGCAGAATCCTAGGAATTAAGCAAGGAATTATTGAAGGTAAATTATCATTAATTTTACGTCAAATTTCTCGATTATTGGGTGAAATATCATCAGAAACTAAGGCAAGTATCCGACAGTTAAACTCTGACCAATTAGAGAATTTAGCAGAAGCGGTTTTAGACTTTAAAACGGTAGAAGATTTGTTAGTTTGGCTGTCAAAAGTTAGATAAAGAAACTGTTATAGCCCCCCCAAACCCCCCGTGCACGGGGGCTAGGGGGGGAGGGAATAGGGAATAGGGAATAGCCGCGTCGTGAGCCGTGAGCCAGTCCCTTTTGATTCTGAGTTAATTAAATAAACACATATTGGTTACTGTCTAATGTTGATGAAATATTGCCTTGAACAACTGCTAATAACTGTTGTGACCCATCACCATTCAGTTTGAAAATTGCCACTCCTGCGGGTACATTGGAGGGCAAATTACCAATAGTATATAAATCGGGAGTACCACCTAACAGTAACTTATCTTCATCCCCATTAAAATCCGTAATCAAGGTATAGCCCAAATTATCATTAGAAATGCCCACCAGGGTATCATTACCTCGGTCGCCTAAGAGCAAATCGTTTCCCGTCCCACCAATTAAACTATCATTACCCTGACCGCCATAAATGGAATCATCTCCACCATCACCAAACAGTGTATCCTCGTCGTTATTCCCAAATACGATATCGGGGTCTGGCCCCCCATAAACCGTATCAATTCCGATATCACCAAATAGAGTATCAATTCCTTCACTGCCTATGAGTAAATCATTCCCTTGACCGGAAAATAGAATATCATTTCCATTTTGTCCTTCAAGAAAATCATCCCCCTGGAAACCAATAATAGTGTCATTTCCGTCTCGAGCCGGGATGACATCACGAACATTAGTTCCTTCTAAAATATCATCATTTTTTGTCCCAATTAGCGATGCAGCAGGGGTTAAGGGTGCGATTTGATCTCCATTACGTCGCAAAAAGAAGGAGTCTCCACCTTCACCACCGATGAGGGTATCTACTTCATCGTTAAACACAATTATGGCTGGGGTAGCAGTGTTGGTTTCTCTGGAAACTGGGACAGATACAAATGGAAAGTTTGACATTGTACTTCGGGGTAAACAACAAGCGATGGTGTGAATAAAAAAAACATTTTACACTCAATTCACTATTTTTTATACCTTATAAACTTCTCTATAAATGGTTGTGTTGTTTTTTTGCTCTGCTCCTCTGAATCAATAGACTCCGATTAGTATACAAAATCAGGATTGTTTTTGACAATATTTGGGATAGGGAGTTTAAAGGGGTAAGGGCTGATAGGATCGAGGGATTTAATTATGGTATAGTATAGGACTGAATTAAATTTTCTAGGGTTGTTGTTTCAAAAACCCATTCTAATTCTTGATTGTTGATCGCTTTAATTAAGATAATATCTTGCGGTGAAATTTCCCCTAGGGGAAGTTGATAAGACCAAGAAGATTGAGTATCGGAATCAGTAGGTTTAAAAGCAAATAAACCGTTTTGAATGAACTTACCATTAATTGAAACCAGAATAGAGTCTAATTGACCGTTGGGATTAATTTCTGATAGTCTTCCGGTTAATAAAAGATTTCCCTCTAGGGTTAATTCACACCTTTCTATTTTTCCCTGGGGATGGTGACTAAATTTTAGGGAAGATAGGGGGTTTTGAGGTGTACGAGTAACTAAATATAAATCTTGATAGCCACAAATTCCTTGGGGAATGCGGGAATAAACTGCTTCCCCTTGACTAATGGTTTTTAAACTCTGGGCTACGAAACTTTCACCGACATAACTGGTGCCATATTCATTCACATCTAAACTGCGACTTTCACTATTGGGAATAAATAAAATATCTGAGGTAGAAATATTAAAATGTGGGGGTAATAATTCCCGGTCATGGACACTAAACATTAATATTCCTTGGGGAGATAATAAAGAATAGAGTTTTTGTAACCAAGTTAAAAAGGTGGATTCAGGAAGATGACTAAAAAACGAACAGGCTAAAATACCATCAAAGGATTGTTGGATCGGATAGTCCTGGGGATAGGTGGTAGAGATAATTCCCTGTACGCCGAATTGTTCGATTTGAAACTGCACCGCCTGGGCATAAATATCGGAAATCCAAACATTTTTTGGGGGAATATCCTGAACTAAAAATCGGGTAAAACGACCATAACCACTGGCAAAATCCAAGAAGGACGAAATCCGATCTAATTCTCCAAAATGCCACTGTAAAACCTGTCTGACGGTATCTAAAATTCGATGTCCATTAAAATAATAACGAATACAAGCGCGATCGGTTGTGCCGTGATTTGCCAAGGCAAATAAATACATTTCATCCTGATCACAAATTGCAGCATTAAAGGTATCAGGAAATCGAGTTTGATCTTGAATAAACTGTTTTAGAGCTAAGGATTGAGAAGATAAATTAACAAGCTGCATTGATTGTTTTAAAAAATATAAGTTTTCCGATCTAGTTCATCTTACCTAAGACTGGGAATCGAAACAATCTGATCCCCTTGTCAAAAATTTCCCCCTTTGGCAGTAAAATGGTAAAGCAATAGTGATCACAACTTCATCCAAAGCTATGCGAGTTTATGTACTACTGTTCAACGCCGGAACAGAAAATGAAGGAATTCATACGATTCAAATGGGCGATCGCAATAAGGTGTTAATATTTGAAGACGAGGATGATGCCACCCGTTTTGGCATACTTCTGGAAGCCCAGGATTTCCCCACGGCTACGGTTGAGGCGATTGATAAAGACGAAATCGAAGAATTTTGCGTTTCGGTTGACTATGACTGGGAACTGGTGGGGTCTGGAGAGTTAGCTATTCCTCCCGAAAATAACGTTGATCAAACGGATTGGCAAATCGAGGAAGACCAACCCCCAGAGAAAGAGTCTGATAAAGAGTCTGATTTTGTCTCACCGGAACTTGATGATATTCGCAAACGGCTAGAAGGTTTATTATAGTTGGGTCTAAATAGTACAGATCGCAGGTTGAGTGAAATATGGAACAGTGGGAATCCCGGGGACATTTATTAACTGAACAAATCAACGTCAGCAGTCAGAACCTAGACCAGATGAGTTCCTTGGAGTTGGTGGATTTGTTCAATCGGGAAGATGTCCAAACTTTGTTGGCCATTGCCCGTTCCCGTGAATCCTTGGCTGCAGCCATTGACCTAACCACGGTGGCACTGCGTCAGGGGGGGCGTCTATTTTACGTTGGGGCGGGCACCAGTGGCCGTTTAGGGGTTCTGGATGCGGCCGAATGTCCCCCCACCTTCTGTACCCCTCCAGAACTGGTTCAGGGCATTATTGCCGGGGGTGCGGGGGCTTTAGTCCGCAGTTCGGAAGATTTGGAAGATCGAGCCGAAGATGGGGCTGGGGTGGTGGCCCTGCGTCAAATTACCCATTTAGATGTGGTGGTTGGAATTACGGCCGGAGGGACGACTCCCTTTGTCCAGGGGGCGTTACAAGCGGCTTGTCAACGGGGTGCCAAAACCGTATTTATTGCTTGTGTTCCGGTGGAGCAGGTGGAATTTGAGGCGGACGTGGATATTCGTCTGTTAGTCGGGCCAGAAATATTAGCGGGTTCGACAAGATTAAAGGCCGGAACGGTGACTAAAATGGCGTTAAATATTCTCTCGACTAGCGTTATGGTGAAGTTGGGGAAAGTCTATGGGAATCGGATGATTGATGTGGCGGTGACTAATAAAAAATTACAGGATCGTTCCTTAAGAATATTAATGGATTTGACCGAAATTGATCGAGCAGAGGCGGAAATTTTATTAGAAAAAAGTGGAAAATCTGTTAAGTTAGCTCTATTGATGCAGTGGACGGGACTAGATGCGGTATCCGGTCAAGACTTATTAAATCAGCATCAAGGACAATTAAGACAGGCGGTATTGAGTTGGAATTTGCCATATTAGATATAATTTAGGTATTTCCAAACAAGCCAAAGATGAACTAATCAGTCGGGGTGCAATATTTTAGGATGCTAATTTTAGGCTTTTGCCAGTTTCCTGATAGTGCTGAATATAGGCGTTTAAGGCAAAATTCCAATACCACCTTGCACAGCCAAATGACTTGGCTAATGCCAATTCCTGTTCTGATGTTGGATAGAGCCTGACCTTTGTTGCCTTCAGCACTTTAAATCACCTCCTTTTCAATTATATTAACACTCAAACAATCATAGTCCCTGACCGCAATTCATCCCACGCTGCCCTAGCGGGTCAGACGTGGGGCTTCGGCGCGGAGAAGCTAAATAGGTTGTATTCCCTATTCCCTACAAATTTTTACGCGAGAAAAGAATAAGTGCATCTGCCAAACTAACCAAGACCCCACCCGCCAAGCTCCCATAGAAAGGTTTTCTGTCGATGCTTGGGCAGATAATTCAAACTTCGGGTCATAGTGTAACCATTGGGCAGGTAAGTGTCCCATGGGTGTCATCGGGGACAATTTAAACGTTAGGGCTTCGTAGTCTAACCACTTGCCCTGTTTTCGCCACCCCAGGCGCTCGCCGAGTCTCTTTTCCGTTTCATAATCAACTTGACCTCCCATTTCACTCCAAATTGTTTGCTGAATACTAAAGCCAAAATAACCATAACTATATTGTTCCCAAAGTTGATCAATTGTCTGGAGATCTTGACTAGAAAAGTTATCAATATCTTCCTTATAAACTTCATTCCAATACTTCTTACCCATGACTTTTAGCATTAATTGAGTGGTCTCCATATCAGCTTCTTTCCAGCTATGTTGGGCAAGGAGATCCCGCAATTGGGTATAATCAATATTTCGATCACTGCGAAATTCTTGGGTTAATATAACAGGATGATTACTCAGTCCCATTGATCTTGTTTCTTCAACAGTCGATAGAGGGACTGTTGAAACAAACGTTACTTCTGTAATGCCTAGCATTTTTCTTTGATCAGTTAGTTGGTTAGAGATATAGTTAGAGATTAAATCAATACCCTGGTCTAAAAATATGCCATTTTCACTGCCATCAAAATGATGAATTTGCCAATCTAATAATTGAGATTGGATAAAAGCATCTTTTAATCGAGCTTTTTTCTCATAACTGGTCACCATAAAATCAAGAAAAGTTTCAGAAATCACCCCATTATCTTCAAGGTTTACTGAATTTTCATTATACTTTAAAATATTATCCCCTAAATTTTTAATATCTCCGACCGTTGCATAAAAATATTCATCTACTTTGACAATTTCATCAATTAAAGATTGAAAAGGACTAAAATAATCTTGTAAAGAATTATCAAAATTAATTGCATTATGGGCAATTTTTGCTATTTTTTGACGAACTTTATAGGCTTTGCTTTGATATTCATAAATCTCTTGATAGACTTCTAAATCTTTGACGATTTGCTTAACAATTTCTTTCTGATTTTTGGTGTCTTCTGCAAGTTTTTGGATTCCTTCACTAATCAATCTGATTTTTTCTAACATCAAAAAATAAGCATTGCTCAACAATAAAACTGCTTTGAAGTTTTCTTGTTTTTCCCACTTTAGTTCCCCCAATATTTTCGGGTTATTAGTGTTTTTTAACTCTAATTTTCTTCTCTCGTTTTCCAAGATTTTTATTTCAGAATATTTTTTTTTAAATAATTTTTTTAAGTCATCAGCCAGGGTGACTAAAAATTTATAATAACTATCCCTATATTTTTCTAATAAATCAATAATATGACTATAATTCTGAATAAATAATTGAATTTCATTAAAAATTTCTCCTTGGCTAATTTCTTCTTTTCGCTTAATGATTCCTCCCAAATAATAATGATATCGAACTCCCTCTTTAATTAATTTTTGATGTGTTCTAATTTTTTTCTGAACTGCTTTTACACCTTGATTTTTGAGAACGGGTAATCTATAGGTTTGTTCATAAATTAAGATAGTTTCGTAAGTAATGAGTTGTCTTTGCTGTTTAGTTAACATGATCTTAATTTTTATAGTTATACTGATTAGTGGAATCCATTTTAGCCCCTCGTGACGCTCCTTAGATGCACAGTGAAATTATAGCTACCATACAATTGTGCTATTATGACGAAGAAATTCGTCGGATTGCCTGCAAACTGATTGCTAATAACTAATTATTAAAATCAATGGATGAAATCGCAAAGAAAATCGCTGGCCTCGGTCTTCCCGGTATAGTTCTCCTGATTATAGCAGTCTCATCAGCCGGAAGTAATACCGCCATTGCTGCTGCTCTCACCGCCATGGGAGGGCCTTTTGGCATCGTTGGTGGCATAGGAATACTGGGTCTAATGACGGTGTTAGGAGATACTGTCTCAGGATATGGAATTGAAGCTGTTCTTCATGCTGTCTATGCGGAACGGAGTAAAACCGAATCTGTCATATATCTCCTCAAAGAAATCCAAGATTTACCCATTTCAGACGAGCTCAAACTCAAACTCACAAATCACCTTAGCTCAGAATCAAGCTATGGTGCTGAAGTATCTGAAGCACCAAGGACAGTTGAAATTATGGAAGATTAATTTCCTCTCAACTTCAACTAGATTTTAGAGTGAATAGCCCCAACTATACGATTCCCTAAGTTGTAAATTTTTTCGACTGGAAAATATTATCCTAGGCACAAAGAGGTTATAAAATTTCGGGTAAACCAACTTCTTTGGGTTTAACGAATTTACCGTCAAAACTGACGGCTTTATTTTCAAATGTCCTAGCATCGGCTAAGGCTTTGCGTAACTCGGCGCATTCCATGGGTTGCTGCATTCCCCCTAATAAATAGATGAGTAATTTGGCGGCTAAGTCTTTTCCGGCGACTCTGACCCGGCGTTTATTGGGGTCATATAATATTCCATACCAGAGGGAGTCGGGATATTCCATGCCGCTAAACCCTCCAGACCCATCAAAATTTTGCAATTTCTGAAAAATTTCTGTTAGGGGTTGTTGTTGATAAAAGACTAAGACTCCCAAGGCTGCGGCTACGGCTACTTGTCCGACGGGGCGAAATAATATATTTCCTTCTCCTGGGGGTTTCTCAAAACTAAACCTTCGCAGGTCGGGGGTTTCCCAACTATCTTCTAAACGTTGATAACTGGGTAAACTTGCCAGGGCATCAAAAAGTTGTTGTAATTCCTGAATACCTGTTTCTAACTCTTGGGTTGTGGGGCGTCGGGGGACTAACCCGGGTTTGGCGGCTTTCCAGTGGGGAAATTTGGGGGTTAAGTAGCGTTGACCCATATCCGTTAGGGCTTGCAGGGTGGTTAATACGGTTGACTTGGAGGCGACGGTGGCGCTATCCCAATTAATTCTAGGGTTGCGTCCGGGTTTATCGACAAATAGAGGATGGGAAACGACGACCTGGCGAGTAACAATAGAAAACCCATCATCTTCGTCTAATAGGGCTAACTGGCCTTTACTGAGTTTAACGGCCATTAAGTTAACGTGAACAAAAATAGACCTCACCCTTTGTCTGGCTTGGGCGCGGGTTTCTCCTTTGACAACGGCGGGAATAAATTCGACTCCGATGGTTTCTTGGGATAGTTGTTGTAACTGTTGGGGAGTGATACCGAATTTTTGGGTCATCTCTTTAACGGTAATAGCATCCCCGACGGGTTTTTTCTGTTTGCTATAGGGTTGTAAACGCCCTGTCCGTAGGAGTTGCATTAACCCTTGTATCCCCATGAGGCGATGTTGTCCATCTAGGGCAAATACGGATATATCCCCAGACATTTGCAATAGTCCGAGTTTTCCCTGACTATCCAGGGGTAAAAATTCAATGGCGGACTGGGTAGCTTGGCCCTGTTTATCCCATTGAGATGCTTGGGGGTTATCGACCCAGGCGGGACTGAGGACTACTAACACGGCGGGGAATTTATGGTCTTTGTGGTTGGTGAGATATTGGGTTAAGGTGGCTTGACGTGACCAGTCGAGGGGACGTTGCAGGATATCGTCAACGGTTTCGGTGTCTCTTTCGACGTTTCCTGTGGGGTCTAAATGGGGTTGAAATAGGGGCAGTTGGGAGGCGAAACCGACTTTTGCCGCTATCCATTCTAGGGTGACGGAGGTGATAAAGGTTTCGGTTTCGGCCATTTGGGTTTTGTGGGCCAGGATGCGATCGTCTTGTTGTAGATGGGGTTTGAGGAGATCGGCGATCGCTTCTAAGTCTTGTTTGAGTTGGGCGGGGGTGTTATTTTCCATTCTGGTTGCCAAGGAGTGCAATAGGCGTTAAACTGTTCTAAAACGGTTTTTAAAAACTTATTATTAATTTTTAAAAACTTATTCCTAGTCCTATTTTACCTAATTAGTGGGGTTTAGGGAATATCTGTAATTTCTGAAAAGAGGGCAAGGGGAAAATATGGAGAACACAGAAGAAACCCAAAATAAGCGCACCCTTGCAGATTATTGTAAACGCTTTGCTGAATTAAGGGTTAATAAAATTTGTCAACGAGGGGATGCTCCTTATAAACCTATCTTATTGTTGTCTGTTATTGATCTGATTTCACAAGGTATTATTGAGCAAAACGAAATTACGGTATCAGATCAATTAATTGCTACCTTCAAAAAGTATTGGCAACTTTTGGGAAATGAAGAATACCTAGGGGGGTTACACTATCCTTTTTTTCACTTGAAAAGGGAAAATTTTTGGCATTTGAAGTTAAGACCTGATTTTGATGGGTTTCAACCTAAGAGTATCAATAAATTGAAACAAGCAGTAGAATATGCTAAGTTAGATGAGCAACTATTTGAATTTATCAAAAATGGAGAAACGAGAAAAGAATTGGTAGATATTTTGATATCAGTTTGGTTTTCTGATACTCAAAAAGAAATCGAAGATATTTTAGGAGTGAATCAAACTTTACAAAATGAAGCCGAACAAGAACTAACACAGTTAGATCAATTAATCGAAAAAAAACTTAGAATCTATAAATCAGTTGTTAGAGATGCTTTTTTTAGAAAATCAATTGTTCATATTTATGATTATAAATGTGCATTTTGTGGTTTAAGGGTAACTCGTTCTATTAATCAAACTATTGTTGATGGAGCGCATATCAAACCGATGTCTTTATTTTATGATAATAAAATTGATAATGGAATTTCCTTCTGTAAAAATCATCATTGGGCATTTGATCGAGGTTGGTTTACACTAGATAATGATTATAAAATTGTTGTTGCAGAAGATTTACAAGAAATATCACCTCATGCTAGACCCATGACGGATTTTAATGGAGATTCTATATTTCTCCCCAACACTAAACAATTTTATCCAAGGCTTGATGCTATTCATTGGCATAGAAACAATGTTTTTAAATCTGAATTAGGGTGATATAAAAATGGCAATTGATCAACAAATATCTTTATTTCCATCTCGAAATATTGAAGCATTTATCAATGATCTCGAAATTCTTAACCAAGAAGTTCAGGATCTGTACTGTTTAGATGAAATTCCTTGGGTTATTGGCTATTCTGGAGGTAAAGACAGCACAGCCAGTTTACAACTTATTTGGAATGCGATCGCAACACTACCACCCGAAAAACTCAATAAAAAAATTTATGTTATCAGTACAGATACTTTGGTAGAAAATCCTATTGTTTCTGCTTGGGTTAATAATTCTTTAAATAGAATGAAATTAGTTGCACAGAAAAATAATCTTCCCATTGAGCCTCATTTGTTAACACCTGAAGTAACACAAACTTATTGGGTAGGTTTAATAGGAAAAGGTTATCCTGCACCCCGTCATAGGTTTAGATGGTGTACTGGACGATTAAAAATCGATCCTTCTAACCGTTTTATTCGTGATGTTGTACGGTCAAATGGTGAAGCTATTGTGATTTTAGGAACTCGTAAAACCGAAAGTTCTAACCGTGCAATGATCATGGCCAAACGGGAAATAAACAGAGTTCGTGATCATCTTTGTCCTCATCCTCATTTACCCAGTTCTCTACTTTATACGCCTATTGAAAGTTGGCGAACTGATGAAGTTTGGATGTATTTAATGCAATGGGAAAACCCTTGGGGTCTGGATAATAAAGAATTATTTGCGATGTATCGAGGTGCAACGGCTGATAATGACTGTCCGCTTGTTGTAGATACTTCTACCCCTAGCTGTGGAAGTTCTCGGTTTGGCTGTTGGGTTTGTACTTTGGTTGATAGTGATAAATCATTAACCGCAATGATACAAAATGATCAAGAAAAAGAATGGTTACAACCTCTAATTGATATTCGTTTAGAATTAGATATCCAAAATGATCGAGATAAACGAGATTTTAGACGACTTGTGGGAAAAGTTCAACTGTTTGAACGGAATATTGATGGAGAAATATCCGTTGAACCCAT
>Ga0082207_1000013_pt1 | contig 131535 bp, 121 predicted proteins | sample LakMenEpi10Aug09_FD_71540 | JGI IMG/M metagenome (GOLD analysis project Ga0082207, IMG submission 71540) | reverse complement strand
ATTCAATTACCGATTTTACCCAAGTCCAGAGCAAGAGTCGCTATTGCGACGCACTTTGGGTTGTGTAAGGTTGGTTTACAACAAGGCTCTCCATGAGAGAACTCAAGGATGGTACGAGAGGCAAGAAAAAATTGGATATAACCAAACATCCTCTATGCTGACCAAATGGAAAAAACAAGAAGACTTGGATTTTCTTAATGAAGTTAGCTGTGTACCAATACAACAAGGGTTGAGGCATCTTCAATCGGCATTTGCTAATTTCTTTGCCGGAAGGGCAAAATATCCTAGCTTCAAGAAAAAAAGGAATGGTGGTAGCGCTGAATTTACAAAGTCGGCATTTAAGTTTAAAGATGGAAAAATCTACCTGGCGAAAAATGTTGAACCTTTAGATATTAGATGGTCTAGGCAGATTCCAAAAGGATGTGAGCCGTCCTCTGTAACCGTTAAGATGCACCCGTCGGGACGTTGGCATATTTCCATTCGTTTCGATGATCTAACAATTAAGCCATTGCCTGTTAATGATAATGCGATTGGGATTGACTTGGGTATTACAAGCCTGATTGCCACCAGCAACGGTGAAAAAGTGTCTAACCCCAAACAATTTAAGAAGCATTACAAAAGACTGAAACGGGCGCAAAAGAATCTTTCTCGTAAACAAAAAGGTTCCAAGAATAGGGAAAAAGCGAGGATTAAGGTAGCAAAAGTTCACCTGAAAATTTCGGATTCCCGTAAAGATTTCTTACATAAGCTGACGACTAACTTGGTACGCGAAAATCAAACGATTGCCGTTGAGTCGTTAGCAGTTAAGAATATGATCAAAAACCACAAGCTCGCACTGGCTATTTCTGATAGCGGATGGAGTGAGTTGATTCGGCAATTAGATTACAAGTGTCTTTGGTATGGGCGTAATCTAGTTAAGATTGACCAATGGTTCCCTAGTTCTAAACGCTGCGGGAACTGTGGTCACACAATGGATAAATTGCCACTAAATATTCGTGAATGGAAATGCCCTAAGTGTGAGGTAATCCATGACCGAGATCTCAACGCGAGTAAAAATATTTTGGCTGCGGGACTCGCAGTGTCAGTCTGTGGAGCGACTGTAAGACCTGAACAGAGTAAATCTGTAAAGGCGGGTGCTATGAAGCAGAAACCTAAATCGTGAGGTTTGGGAATCCCCGCCCGTTTTACGGCGGGGTGGATGTCAAGATTGAGTATAATCAGCCCTAAAGGGCTTACTACGGTTTAATAATCGTAGGGATTTTTGGGGGGGAGAATAGCTTTAACTGTTTGGGCTTTTAAGGTTAATTTCCGTTCGTTATTAAAGGTTTCTGTAAACATTATACCTTCAATTTCTAACCAAGTATCTTGAGGATATAACTCTCGTGATTTTCCTTCGGGAAGTAAAACTGGAATCCCCACAGGATAAGCGTCTGCTGCACAACAGGTAAGAATAAATCGCCCTAACCAAATATAATTTTTAGGTAAATCTGGAGGATGGATCACAAACCCGGTAATTTTTGCCTTTTGACCTGTATAAGCATCGGGTTCAGGATTAAGATTGAGTAATCTAACCCATTCAATTAAAGAGCGATTTTCCGGTTGAATTGCGGTTCTAAACTTCTGGGGTTGAGCGCGAGTTATGGGTAAAGACTCAGTTAAACCCCGTTTTAATGCCGTTTGTGCCCCGAACATTTGGGGGGTAATTAATAATCCTAAACAGGCAGTAATGATTAATAATAAGCTCCCCATACCCCTTGGAAACAAGGTAATATGTTGTACTGAAGGCGAAGAACCTACGGAACTTTCTTGAATAATTTGTCTAGCCTTTAATCCTCCTAAAACCAGTAGTGTAATTCCCGCTATGATCGACAAACTAAAATAGTTGGGATGGATAAGAATATAAAGTTTGCCCGTGATCCAATATTTTAATAATAAAATCCCCCAAACGAACAGGGCAACTACATCTAACCAAGGGTTTTCTAAACCTGGGGAAAATCTATTGTAGAAGCGGGTTAGTCGTTGAGTCAGATGAGTCATATTGGGTGGAACTCCAAAGCCAAATTAACTGAAATTTAAGTTAACAATCAGGGTGAATAAAAAGGTTAACTGAAAGGCAAGAATCACCAGATAAAAAACCGCCCGAGCCTTAAAAACCGATAACATTAATCCCACGGTTTTAATATCAATCATCGGCCCAAATACTAAAAATGCTAACAGCGAGCCACTCGTAAATGCAGAGGAAAAAGACAGGGCAAAAAAGGAATCAACCGTTGAACAAATAGAAACAACTCCCGCTAACAATAACATCGCCAGAATCGACGTCACAGGACTTTGACCTAAATTTAGAATAAATTCCCGGGGAACTGCAACTTGGATCACAGCAGCGATAAAACTTCCTAGGACTAACACTCCCCCCAATTCTCGAAATTCCTGCACCATATTTTCTAACATTGAACCCCAACGTTCTGGGGTCGGGGTCAAGAATATTGTTTTCCAATGGGGAAGGGAAGGTTTAACACCAACAGATGCTTTTTGACGGGTTTTCAGCAGGTTTTGAGTTTTCCATGCGGGAATAGACTCTAGGCGAGTGGGTTGGGCTGACTCCCCTAAAAAATAGGTTCCCGACTGGAGTAGGGGAGAAACCAATATATCCGAGGGTGGGGGTTCAACTAGGTCAGCAATGGGTAAAGCTCGGGCGATCGCAGGTTGAACTAGGGGTCTTAAGTCCTTCTGCACACCAAATAACCAGCCTAAAGTTGTAGCAATGGTTAAGGAAAATAAAACCCTTAAAACCACGATTTCTGGCTGATCTCGGAAGGCGACCCAGGTTGACCAGATCACGATCGGATTAATAGTGGGGGCGGCAAATAAAAACCCAATGGCCACAGATGAGGGAACTCCCTGCAAAATTAAGCGCCGGGCTACCGGAACGTTCCCACATTCACACACTGGAAACAGAAACCCAACCAAACTCCCAGCAAATGCCCCTAACAGGGGATGGGGGGGAATATAAGACAAAAGTTTCTGTTCATCGACAAACCACAACAGCACACTGGAAAACAAAACCCCTAACATCAGAAAGGGGATCGCTTCTACCAGTAAGCTGAGAAATAGGGTAAAACCACTACTAAATTGATGGATGAATGTTGCTGGCATCCGTTACCTAGGGGAAGGACAAAACAATTCTGTGATCCAGGGGATCATTGAGACGATGGAAGTTGAGCGATTTACTGACTAGATTCCCTATCCAACTTAGCAGATCTTAGGCCTCGATTGCCAGAAGGGATTAAAAGTACGGCTATCGGATAGAACTTGGGTAAACCGCTTACGGTCAATTGTCAATCAATCGCTGACTTTGTTGCAATTCTTAATATTAATCATCTCTTGTTTGGGTATAGAGGTTGTTAGACTATATTGCATGGCAATTTTAACTCATTCATAAATTCAGCCTAACCTCAAGCGGGGTGACGGGCGAAATGTCCCGTGAACTCCTAACTTTAAGACACAACGCGATAAGAAAGAGATCCAACAGACATGGTAGATTCCCTGAAAAAACCCGCTTTTGACGAAATCCGACCTGGGGTAAAAAGCCCAGCGAAAGAAACCATTCTCACTCCTCGTTTCTATACGACGGATTTTGAGGAAATGGAGAAAATGGACATCTCCGTCAATGAGGAAGAACTCTTAGCCATTTTGGAAGAGTTTCGTGTAGACTACAACCGCCATCACTTTGTCCGGGATGCACAATTTGACCAATCCTGGGATCATATTGATGGAAATACCCGTGGTTTGTTCATCGAATTTTTAGAGCGTTCCTGCACCGCCGAATTTTCAGGTTTCCTGCTCTATAAAGAACTCAGCCGTCGTCTCAAGGGAAAAAGCCCGGTTTTGGCAGAGTGTTTTGAATTGATGTCTCGCGATGAAGCTCGTCATGCGGGTTTTCTGAATAAAGCGATGTCGGATTTTAACCTCTCCTTAGACCTAGGATTTTTGACCAAAAACCATCAATATACGTTTTTTAAACCGAAATTTATTTTTTACGCCACCTATTTGTCAGAAAAAATTGGGTATTGGCGCTATATCACGATTTATCGGCATTTAGAAGCGAATCCTGAAAACCGGATTTACCCGATTTTCCGCTTCTTTGAAAATTGGTGTCAGGATGAAAACCGTCATGGCGATTTCTTTGATGCCATCATGCAATCTCAACCCCAAATGCTGAATGATTGGAAGGCGAAACTCTGGTGTCGTTTCTTCTTATTATCTGTATTTGCAACAATGTATTTAAACGATTTACAACGGGCGGACTTCTACGCTTGTTTAGGTTTAAATGCCCGGGATTATGATATTCACGTCATTGAAAAAACCAATCAAACCGCAGGTCGTGTTTTCCCTGTGATGCTGGATGTAAATAATCCTGAGTTCTATAACCGGTTAGATGTTTGTGTGAAGAATAACCAACAGTTGACGGCGATCGCGAATTCTGGTAGTCCTAAATTCGTGCAATTCTTCCAAAAACTGCCCTATTATCTGTCTAACGGATGGCAATTAATTAGCCTGTACTTCATGAAACCGATTGATATTACCGCATCTCAAGGTGCTGTTTATTAATAAGTAGTTTCACAATCTAAATTAAGCTGAAGGGGTTTCTGTGTTTATGGAACCTCTTTTTTTGACCGGATCTCAACTGAACTCAATTATCAACTCTACCAAGGACTACCAATTAATGTAAATGCTGCCCAATAATAGGGATGGGAAAGATTGTAGTTTTCCTGTGCGGCAATTTCAGGCGGTAAGGTCAGTTCACCCCGGGATGATAATAATTCTCCCCGTTGTAAACGGATATTCCCTTTTAACATTTGAATTTGAGTTTGTTGCAAGGCTTGGGCTTTAGTAGAAGCGGTTTTTAACTGTTGATAAAACTCGGTCATTAAGGCTAAAGTTCCCGTGTCACTCACATACCATAAACTTGCTAAAGCTGTTTTTACCCCCGACTGAAACGCTAATCCCGCAAATCCCAATTCTGCCTCCGTATCCCCAACGGCGGTTTTACAAGCACTTAAAACTAATAATTCAATCTGAGGATTTTTCCAGTTAAACTGACCCATTTGATCTAATTTTAACTGCTCATTCCAAAATTGAATATAGGAATTTCCGGGTGTTCCAGGTTTAAATTCCGCATGGGTCGCCAGATGAACAATTCTATAGGGACTCAAGGATAATAAACGTCTTAAATTATCTACAGTAAACCCTTGATTTAGAAAAGATTTTCCTTGCCACTGTCCCGAATTATCCCGATTTCCCATCGGAAAGATTACCCCATTCATTCCATCAGAGTTGACAATTGTAGATAACTCAAAAGGAACCGCAGGTAAGGGATTTTGATTCTTAAATTCCGAGGCTCCCATAGCTAAAACTAGAGCATCTTTTACGCTTTCATAATTGAGATTCATCAGATTAAAAGCTGGAATTCGGGTTAAGGCATATTTTTCAATTAAAAATTTCTCTCCATCATGTAAAACCGCTAGGGGAAGCGTTCTTAATCCATTACCCAAACAGAACAAAATTGTCTGAATATTTTCTGCTTTTAATTGGGCTTCAACGGGCCTAATAATCAGATCATAAAGTCGTTGAGCCGATGCCAAATAAGACTGATTTTGTAAATTTCGAGGATTGGTTATTTCTTGAAATAAATTAATCGCTTCAGCTTTTAAGGTTTCGGTTTGGACATTGGGTTGAATTAAACCTAAAGGTTCTTTTCCGGGGGTAATTAATGCTAAAACTAATCCCTGGGGTTCAGGAACGACCCAGAGAACCGCGTGTTTAGTTTGGGTTTTTTGGCTAATTTCTGTTAAAATTTTGGCAATATCAGAAGCCTGAAGTTTACTATCGGTTAGATTTCGACCAAAATAGGTTTCATAGTCCAATTCCCATTTTTTTTCCATCGTGGTAATCGGATTATTGCCGTTAATATTGCGAATGATTTGTTGTTGGGAAGTGGGAACAGGTTCGGTGAGAACTGGACGACCAAAAGATAATTTCTCCCCATGAACTAGACTCGACCCCCAGAGTCCAATCACAACCAGAATGAATAAAAATATTGGCAGGGTTCGGCGCATCAGTTGATTAACCCTGGGATTCGTGAAACCAGAACCCAGATATTTTAAAATATCTAAAAATAGCAGACAATAACGTTGTATTATTTTCATAGATTCAAGATGAAAAAATAATTGGAGGAAATTAATATCAATCTTTGTTTATCTCGGTTTGTGTCTGGTGGTTGTCTAATCTAAGGTCTAAATTTTGAAGTAGAATAGATGTTGGCTAAACATTGATAATTAGTTTTCAAAAATCCCGTCCCTTGAGACTGGGTAGTTTCTAACCCTAGTTTAACGCTTACTGATAATTATGACACCTGCTTCAAATTCGGAGACACCGGAATCTAACTCCAACTTAAACCCCGTTTTACCGGAAAATCCCGAACAAAATTCTCCCTCTCCTATCTCTAATCTTGATGATATTTCTGAGGATATTGACTTATCGACTGAATTAGGAGAAGAAAAGGAAAATCAGTCATCTTCTGAAAGCCAAATCCCTCAACCTGAGTTTTATCTTCCTGTGAGTCAAGCTACAACCGATGAAGGTGATGAAATTCCCGATGAAGTTGAGATGGGTTTTTTCGACCATTTAGAGGAATTAAGACAACGAATTTTTTATGTTTTGATTGCGGTATTTATTGCGATTATTGGTTGCTTTGCTTTTGTTAATCCGATTGTACAATTATTACAACGTCCCGCATCGGGGATTAAATTTGTTCAACTTGCCCCCGGAGAATATTTCTTTGTTTCCTTAAAAGTAGCGGGTTATAGTGGGTTGGTCGTCGCAACTCCGTTTATTTTATATCAAATTACGATGTTCGTTTTACCCGGATTAACCCGCAAAGAACGCCGTTTATTAGTCCCCACCTTATTAGGTTCAAGTGTATTGTTTTTATTGGGTTTAGGCTTTGCTTATATTGCCTTAATTCCAGCAGCATTGAACTTTTTTGTTAGTTATGGCGCGGATGTGGTTGAACAATTCTTTTCCATTGAAAAATACTTTGAATTTGTTTTAGTCCTATTATTTTGTACCGGAATCGCCTTTCAAATTCCCGTAATTCAAGCCATTTTAGGCGGATTAAAAATCGTATCTTCCCAGCAAATGTTATCCGGTTGGCGATATGTTATTTTAGGAGGAGCCGTATTAGGGGCCGTGTTAACCCCATCTACTGACCCCCTCACCCAAAGTTTATTAGCTGGCGCTATATTAGGGCTTTATTTTGGCGGAATTGGCATTGTCAAAATGATTGAAAATACCTCAAAACCTTCTCAAAACCAATAAAAAATAAAGCCCCAAAACCCAAAACCCATTATTCCCTGTTCCCTCTTACAAAGATTGACAAAGAGAAGCTTTTCGAGAGTCAAATAACTGAACAATTCCATCGGTGACAGCTTTTTTAACATCCGTATCAAAACCTGCCAAAAATTCTTCATGACTAATTTTATCTTGAAAAAATTGTTGGGCGCGGTTGCGTTGATGAATAATTTCATCAAACCCTAAACACTTAACCATATAAGTCGTTAAGGGTGAATTTTTGATATCATAGGATGAACTTTGGGTGCGTCCTTCATCTAATAACGTTAAAACCAGTTTTTCTAAGTCCGTTGTCGGTTGGTGTGGTTGGGGAATTAGGGGCAGAAAATCCACTAAAGAAACCGCAGAAAATCCTTCCGATGGCATTTCACCCATTAAAGTTGAAACCGGAATCACTCGCCCAAATCGTAAGGATAAAGCTTCTAAAAACGCAATCGTAAATAATTTACTCACCAAATAAAGCCGCCCCACCTCAATATTTTTTCTCGCCATTACGACTAGATTATTATAGGTAGCATCATCTGGATATTCTCTAAATTGATGAAAGATAATTTCGGGTTTAATAAAATTCATAAACCCTTCCATTTTTTGCAAAGCTGTCCGATATTGATTAATGGTATAGGAACTAGAATTTTTTAGGTAGTGATTGGTTTCGGGTAATAAATTCCAGGTATTATCTAAAAATTTTGCTGCACTTTCATGGGCAAAACTTCCCACATCTCGATTAGAAAGTCTCACAGAACGTTTAATGGTTTCGATTAACTCCTCATCAGTTAATTTTAAATTAAATCGTTCACAGACATACTTTAATCGTCCATATAAAATATCACTATTACTGCCTAATTCTGTTTTGGTTCTAAAGGGAATAGTCGCTTCAATACAAGCTACTACTTGTACTAATAATTCCAAAGATAACAAATCTTCTAATACTTTACCCGCGACTAATGCACTTAAAAACTCATTCTGTCCCGTCATCGGAGATAGGGTTTGACCGGGAACAAAATCAAAAATTTGTCTGACCATTTCAAAGATCTGATCCTGGGGTAATTCCTGAGCATCACGGATGACTAAATGTACCTCCACTTGCCGCACAAAAGGAGCAATATAATAGGTTAAATTAAAATTAACACTCTGATCCACCTGCACATAGACAACATCATGGAATAAGGCCGCTAAAACCTCAATCGGGTCATCTTCCCCCCCCACCTCAAAAATATGATTGGGGGTGTGAAAATAGCGCCAAGGCCCGGTCATTGTTTGTACAATCAGTTCTGCTATTTTAGGGAGTTCTGTATAATCAGTATCAATATTGAGATTTTGCATCGCCCAAATTAGCTTTTCTAAGCACTGTTGATTGTAATCGGTGTTCATACCCATTTTTACCAATACACCTTATATACTTAAATTGAATTACTGATATCTTATTATGGCTTGAGTTTTATGGGCAGTAGTTGGTTAACCCCCTCAATTTAGATTGAAACCGAATTCAAGCTCCAACAGAGGTTTAAAATTAGGAAAATTCTGTATTAAATGTTGCACTTTGTTTACGAACTCCCTCTGCCTATCTGCCAGTACACCTCCGATCCTACATCCTCAATCTTAATAATTAAACATGAAAACAGCATTTTTAGGTTTAGGGGTCATGGGTGGCCCCATGAGTGTCAACCTCGCAGCATCGGGATATTCTGTTAAGGCTTGGAATCGAACGAGCGATCGCCTGGGTGTTAAAATAGCTTCGGAAGCGGGTGCTAATATTGTTTCTTCTATTCAAGAAGCCGTTACGGATGTTGATATTATTTTTACCTGTGTGGGGGATATTCCTGACGTTGAAGCCGTGATATTAGGCGAAAAAGGCATCATTAATTTTGCCAAACCTGGGGCAATTGTGATTGATTTTAGTACCATTGGTTCAGAAGCTGCCCGTCGCATTTCCCAACAGCTTGAACCTGCTAAAATTCAATTCTTAGATGCTCCGGTTTCGGGGGGTGATATTGGAGCCAAAAACGGCACATTAACTATTATGGTCGGAGGGGATCAAAACACCTTTGAAACGGTAAAACCCCTGTTGGAAACTATGGGGAAAACAATTCGTTATTGTGGAAAAGTTGGCAGTGGTCAAGGGGTGAAATTATGTAATCAAGTTTTGGCTTCTTTAAATATGGTGGGTATTTGTGAAGCCCTATTATTAGCCCAAAAACAAGGTATTGATCCTAATTTAGTTGTGGAAATTTGCAGTACCGGAGCCGCCGGATCTTGGGCTTTATCGAATTTAGGATTAAAAGTCGCCGAGGGTGATTTTGAACCGGGCTTTATGATTAAACATATCCTCAAAGACCTCAGAATTGTTCAAGAAACTCTCAATTGTGATCCCGCTTTACCTGGTACTGAATTAGCTGATTATCTGTTTAAAATCGTCCAAAAATTAGATCAAGGATTCGGGGAAAATCAAGGGACACAAGCGATGATTCGAGCCTATAAAGAAGCCGATAGTTAAAGGTTTTTTGACTTACAAAATTGAATCTTTAGATGAAGAAGTCAGTTGGGTTGAGTATTACCTTCAGGACGGGCCAAAAAAAAGACTCCCAGACGAGACTTTTCCCTCGGATGGGGAAGATGCTGAATTCTCAAAATCCCTTCCAGGATGATAGGAATTCCCGCTTCTTCTAGGGTTTCCCGTTGGGCCGCAGCAGCAAAGGTTTCATCCGGTTCCACTCGTCTGCCTGGAAAGTACCAGGGACTGTTTCTCGTAACCTCCTGAATCAATAAAAAGCGGTTGTCAGAACGCACGACAACCACCACAAACAACTCTGTTGAGATCAGATTAACGGACATAGACGATAACAGTTTGAAGTCGATTCTCTTTATTCTGGCTTCCCTCGAAACCCAATTTCAAGGTGAAAATGGCTAAAAGCTCTATTTTATAAGGGTTTTAGAGAATTATGTAAAAATGTTATCAATTTTTTGGTAAAAACCCTTGACAAATCCCGGGTAGGTGATGCTATTATTAGTAACTGTGAAGCAATGGGGCGTCGCCAAGTGGTAAGGCATCGGGTTTTGGTCCCGACATCCAGAGGTTCGAATCCTTTCGCCCCAGTTATAAACATTACCCATTAACAATCATAGATTTAAGATGATTAACACAGATTAAAATCCGGATCACGGATTAAACGGATTACGCAGATTAACACAGATTAAAATCCGTGAAATCCTCTTAAATCAGTGATCCCCATTACCCATTATCCGCTTGATTTTTTAACAAATTTTGAGTCATCGTTGCTAACTTTTCCAAATTTTCTTCTAATTCTGTTGCTCGTTTTTTGGAATTTAGTTTTCGCTTAATGGCTTCTTTTGCTAAATCTTCTCGATTTCGTTTTAAGGCTTCCATCGCCACTTGATGCCAAGAATTCATTTCATCTAGGGCTTTTTTATACTGAGGATGAACGTCATCCCAAGCGACGCGAATTTCCCCTAATGCTTGATTTAAAAGTCGTTTAGCATCTTGGGGTTGACTACCCATAAACGCTTGTTTGAGAGGCTCAGATAAGGTATCAATATTAATATGACGGAGAAGGGGAATAAAATTCTCAACTTGTTGACTTTTACTCTCCCCAGTTATGCACCAAGTCGCAAAATGTTCACAATTATTAAACAGTAAATTATATTGTTTTTCCCCCAAGCGACTTTGGGCGCGGTTAATAACCGTATCTGCTATATAACGAATGGGATACTGTCGAATATAAATCTTTTGACCCCTGGAAAAAATTTCTATAGAAGTCTGTTCAATAATTTCGCTGGGTTTGCGATAATGAATCACAGTGCCATCACCACAATCAATGCCATGATGTTCATATAAACCCTCTAGGTTCCAAAATTCCCGAAAAATATAGATTTGGTCGCCTCTTGCCATATTATTTTTAATAATTACTTCAATTACTATTTTATTTTAACGGTTTTCAGGTGAACATCTAGGACGGTTATTTGAACAGTTTTGGTTGAGAAAATCCATCACCTCTGTTGGGTTTAGGGGAGGAGAGAATAAATATCCCTGTCCAAATTCACAGCGCAGTTGTTGAAAAATTTCAACTTGCTGGGAGGTTTCAATTCCTTCAGTTACCACTTGTAAACCCAAACTATGAGCTAAATTAATAATAGTTTTAGCAATTTCAAAATCTTTATTATTAACTTCGATATTCTGGACAAAAGAGCGGTCTATTTTCAAGGTATCTACGGGCAACTTTTGTAAATAACTCAAGGAAGAATATCCCGTGCCAAAATCATCAATTAATAATCGAATTTTAAGGGTTTTTAACTGTTCTAATAATCCGGTTGACCAGGTAATATTCTCCATCAAACTGCTCTCTGTAATTTCTAATTTTAAGCTAAATGGTGGAAGTTGTAAAGAATCTAAGACCCGTTTAACTTCTTGAATTAAACTCGGATGTCGTAACTGAATTTCCGAAAGATTAACACTCACATAGAGGTCAGGAAATCGGGTTTGCCATTCTAATAAATGTTTACAGGCTTGGGATAAAACCCATTGCCCCATGGAAACAATTAATCCCGCTTTTTCGGCTAAATTAATTAACTGAACTGGAGACACAAAACCCCGGTCGGGATGATACCAACGCACTAAGGCTTCAAAACCCACCACTTTTTGAGTTTCTAGGGAAACAATTGGTTGATAATTTAAACTGAGTTGTTGACGTTCAATTGCCCGTTGTAAATCCGCTTCTAATTGCAGATGTTCAGCTACAACTTTTGCCATACTAGGCTCATAAAATACCGTTGTTCCCCGTCCTTTTTGTTTGGCATAATACATGGCAGTATCGGCGGCTTGAAGATAATCTTCTGGACGTTGACTCTGGAGTTTATCCAAAACCACACCAATACTGGTCGCCGATGAAATAGTCACCGTATCCAACCGAAAGGGAAAATCTAAAGCCGCATGAATACGTTCAATTTTTTCGGTTAAAATATTATAATTGGCAATATCAGTAAATAAAATTGCAAATTCATCGGTTCCCACCCGAGCAACTATATCGCGGGGGCTGACCAAGGTTTTAAGGCGCTGGGCAACGGCAATTAATAGTTGTTCTGCTAAATCATGACCAAAGGCATATTTGAGAGGCTTAAATCGATCAATATCTAAGGATAAAATGGCAAAATTATTTGAGTTTTGGGACGGATAATTAATAACAAATTGTAGGCGTTCTAATAACAAACTAAGACTGGCTAATCCGGTGAGTAAATCACTAAAAGCGTAGTTTTCTAATTCGGCTTTAGTTTGTAGCCGTTTTGTAATATCTTGAGCTAGAATTACTTCGGCAAATTTACCTTTCCATTCTAAAGTATGACCTGTTACTTCTACAGATATTAACGTGCCATCTTTTTTATGATGTTGCCATAGTCCAACTCGATTAAGTCCCATTTCAATTTTAGATAGGCTTTCTAATAGTCGCGGAATTTCTTCAGGAAGTATAATTTCTGTAATTTTCATCAAGATAAATTCTGCTTCTGAATAGCCATAATGTTCGATTGTTGCTTCATTAACCGCTAGAAATTTAAGGGTTTTTATGTCATAAACCCACATCGGTTGGGGATGGGCAAAAAATAAAGTTCGATACCGTTGTTCAGATTTTTCTAAACGACGAGTTCCTAAGCGCACAAAAAAGTAGAGAATGGTAGTCGTAATAACAACAAATGCTCCTCCTTTTATACTCTGAATCAGGGTCAAAGATTGGGGATTAGGCACGAGAAATTGCAGTATTTGATCGGATGAAAAAATCCAAATACTACTGAGAAAGGCATAAATACTAGCAACTTGACGAGCTAGGTTTTCGGATGAAATGCGATCGCGTTTCACTTTAAAAATACAGTCTGACGACTGTTGTGGACTAAGATTTGTATGAATTAAAGTCTAAACTAAAGTGCTACCTATTGGCAGAAAAGCACTAAACGCGCTAAAGTCTTAAGGATTAGTCTTGGTTTGCATCTTCAAAAAACTATGAGCGTTCCCCCCAGTGCGTCCTCTGCTCCTTCAGTTCCCGACAATTCGCTTCCGCCCAATGCAGACTATCACCTGATCGATCGGGAAAAGTTATCGGAAATGATGCACCGCTATATCGAAGTCAAAGAACAATATCCCCATGCCTTATTATTATTTCGGGTGGGGGATTTCTTTGAGTGCTTTTTTCAGGATGCTATTACCATAGCTCAAGAATTGGAATTAGTGCAAACTGCAAAACACGGAGGGAAAGAAATTGGCCGAGTTCCGATGACGGGTGTTCCCCATCATGCAGTAGAACGCTATGCTACCATGCTATTAGAAAAAGGCTATGCGGTGGCGATTTGTGATCAAGTTGAAGATGCGGAAATTGCGGCCAGGGAAAAACGCCAAGTGCGTCGAGAAATTACCCGAATTTTAACCCCCGGAACTTTGACGGATGACGGAATGCTCAAGGGTCGTAAAAATAATTATTTGGCAGCAGTTGTGATTGCTGGAGATCATTGGGGGCTGGCTTATTCTGATATTTCTACGGGGGAATTTTTAACCACCCAATCCCAAAATTTAGAACAACTAACCCAAGAGTTAATGCGTCTACAACCGTCGGAAGTGTTGTTTCCTATTAATGCCCCGGATTTAGGAAAAATGTTGCGTCCAGGGGAAAAATCTAGTCAGTTACCGGACTGTTTACCGAATTGTTTTTGTTATTCCTTGCGATCGCAATTTCCCTTTAGTTTAAGTGAAGCCAGAAATAAAATTTTAGAACAATTTCAAATGCGTTCTTTAGAAGGATTAGGCTGTGATCATTTACCCCTAGGAGTACGAGCCGCCGGAGGATTATTAGATTATTTAGAAGATACTCAACGGCAAAATCAAGTTCCCCTACAAAGACTTCATACCTATACAATTACCGATTATTTAATCTTAGATTATCAAAGTCGCCGCAATTTAGAAATTACCCAAACCGTTCGAGATGGAACTTTACACGGTTCTTTATTATGGGCTTTAGATAAAACTAGCACCGCTATGGGAGGTCGGGCGTTGCGTCGTTGGTTATTACAACCATTATTAGATCTGCGAGGAATTAGGGCGCGCCATGATACAATTCAAGAGTTAGTTGACAACCATGAATTAAGATATCAGTTACAGCAATTACTCCGGCAAATTTATGATTTAGAAAGGTTAACCGGACGGGCGGGAAATGGGACTGCAAATGCTAGGGATTTAGTTGCTTTAGCGGATTCCTTAGCTAAATTACCGGAATTATCGGTTTTAGTTAGTCAAGGTCATTCTCCTTATTTAAAATCCTTACAAACTGTTCCCCCCATCTTAGAAGAATTAGCCCATAAAATTCAATCCTATTTAGTAGACTCTCCGCCCCAACACTTGAAAGAAGGGGGGATAATTCGTTCGGGAATGGATGAACAATTAGACTCGCTGCGGGTATTAGCAGAAGCAGATCAACAATGGTTAGCAAATTTAGAAATTAAAGAACGGGAACGCACCGGAATTTCTACTTTAAAAGTAGGTTTTAATAAAGCCTTTGGCTATTATATTAGTATTACTCGTTCTAAATTAGATCAAGCTCCCAATGATTATATTAGGAAACAAACCTTAACCAATGAAGAACGATTTATTACCCCGGAATTAAAGGAACGAGAAGCCAGAATTTTAACCGCAAAAGACGATTTAAACCAATTAGAATATGAGATTTTTCTGCGATTAAGATTAGAAGTGGGAGAACACTCAGAATTAATTAGAGATGTATCGCGGGCGGTAGCCGCAATTGATGTTTTATCTGGGTTAGCGGATATTGCGGTTTATCAAGGTTATTGTCGTCCTGAAATGGTGAATAGTCGAGAAGTTAAAATTATTGAAGGTCGCCATCCCGTAGTTGAAAAATCCTTACCTCCGGGGTTTTTTGTTCCGAATACGGCTCAGTTGGGAAGTCAAGAAGAAGGGTCAGAAACCCCAGAAATTAAACCCTATTCTCACCCTGATCTAATTATTTTAACTGGGCCGAATGCCAGTGGTAAAAGTTGTTATCTAAGACAAATTGGCTTAATTCAATTATTAGCTCAAGTGGGTAGTTTTGTTCCGGCTAAATCGGCTAAATTAGGAATTTGCGATCGCATTTTTACCCGGGTGGGCGCAGTGGATGATTTAGCCACAGGTCAATCAACCTTTATGGTAGAAATGAATGAAACCGCTAATATTTTAAATCATGCAACTCAAAAATCCTTAGTGTTATTAGATGAAATTGGCCGAGGGACGGCTACCTTTGACGGTTTATCTATTGCTTGGTCAGTGGCGGAATATTTAGCCACAGAAATTCGTTCTCGGACAATTTTTGCTACCCATTACCACGAATTAAATGAACTCGCTTCAATTATTCCCAATGTGGCAAACTATCAAGTTACAGTTAAAGAATTACCCGATAAAATTATATTTTTGCATCAAGTTCAACCCGGAGGAGCCGATAAATCTTATGGAATTGAAGCGGGACGGTTAGCGGGTTTACCAGATGTTGTAATTCAACGGGCTAAACAAGTGATGCGTCAAATTGAAAAGCATAGTAAAATAGCCATGGGATTGAGAAAAGGAATTAAAAAACAGGATAAAAAAGATGATTCTGTAGAACAGTTAGATATTTTTGAGAATTAATTTCAAAAATCCAATTATTGATTAACTGATTAGGATTAAATAGCCATACCGGAGAATTTGAAACCAGAAACCCCTAGCGATTCACCCGGTGAGAATGGCAAAATTGAAAGGGTTTGGCTTTTTGTTCGCCAAATGCCTGTACATCTAATACAGTTGTAGGGGTGAGATTTTTAGGAGGTTGTGCGAGTTCGATGAATATTCAAGAGATTTTTGCCAAGGGTGGGCCAGCAATGTGGCCATTGCTGATCTTGTCCATTCTGTCGATGAGTGTGGTCATAGAAAGGATTTGGTTTTGGGGTACGACCCTGACCAAAGAAAAACAAATCGTTAACCGAGTCATTGACTCAGCCCGACGGGGACAATGGGGGAAAGCCCATCAAATTGCTAAACAATCTAGCAATCAACCAATGGGACGGTTTCTCTATGCACCCCTACGGTTAGAGTCTCCCGACCCCGAACTTTTTCGTTTAGCCCTAGAAGCGGGGGCGGATGAAGAATTAGCCTTTATGCGTCGGGGGGATAAAATTTTCGAGGCGGTGATTGCCATGTCCCCTCTGTTGGGACTCTTGGGAACTGTGTTAGGGTTAATTAACTCTCTGGGTTCGATTCGTTTGGGTGATATCGGGACTTCATCCTCTGCGGATGTGACCTTGGGGATTGCGGAAGCCTTAATTTCCACTGCAACGGGATTAATTGTAGCGATTATTAGTTTGGCATTTTATCGATTGTTTCAGGGATTAATGTTTGGTCAAGCCAAAATATTTCGGAAAGCGGGAAACGAATTAGAATTGATGTATCGTCAGAATTGGCCATATCCAAAATCTCAGTTACAAATTCTTGAAACCGATGAGGAAGAAGAATCAGAAGAAACAAATGAGCCACTTTTGAAATTTCCTCTAATAGATGAAGACAATAATAACTCTATTCCTGAAACAGAAAAAAGGCCTAAACCCGTAAAAAAATCTGAGTCTTTGGAGGAGGAAGAAAAAGAGGAAAAATAAATGTTTTCAACAGAAAAAGTTACTTTTTTATCCAAGAAGACTCTAAAACATTAATCCCCAAATTTTTATGAAAATTAGAACAGATTCGACCACTGATGAAGCCAGAATAGAATTAATTCCGTTAATTGATGTCGTGTTTTGTATTCTCACGTTCTTTATTTTGGCATCCCTACAATTAACTCGTCAACAGGCAATTAATGTGGATTTGCCCAAGGCGAGTACGGGGGAAACCCAAATGCAAAAAATGTTAATTGTGGGGATTGATAAATCTGGACAAACCTATATTGAACAACAACCAGTTAATCAAGATCAATTAGACCGATCTTTACTCCGATTTCGACGTTGGAATCCCAGTGGATTAATCGTACTCTATGCCCCAAGAGAAGCCCTTTATAATGATGTGATTCGGGTATTAGACCGTTTACGAGCTATTGGCGGAGAACGGGTCGCCCTGGCGACATTACCTAGTTCTCAGGAAATCAAACCCCCAATCAATCCTTCAAATCCTACATTAACGCCTCCCAATCCGACTAATCTCACCCCACCTTTTGCTCCCACAGCACCCAACTCAGGAGATATGTTGCCTCCGATTTTACCTTCTCCGGTTCCCCCGTCGGACAATACTAATCCTTTTGCTCCCCAAATTCCCCCTGCTGGAAATACTATTCCCCCTGCTGGAAATACTATTCCCCATGAGGGTAAGCTTTGAAACTTGAGTTTTGGGGAGTGTCTGTCAATAGCTTTCAAGTCCCTTGACTTAACCAAGCGATCGCATTTCTGATCCATTCATCGGAATTAGTTTGTTTCGCTAAACTAGAATCTTGACTAATAACTTGTAAAGCTTGCATCACTTCTGCTCCAGTATAACCCAAAGCCAGTAGGGTCATTTCGACTTCTTCTTGAATTTTTGGGGTAATATTGGAGGGATTAGATGAAAGCATTCCAGCTTGTTGTCGCCATTCCGATAGTTTAGTTTTGAGTTCTAGGGCGATGCGTTCTGCGGTTTTGCTTCCGACGCCTGGAGTTTTGGCTAAAACACGGGTATTACCGCCTACAATTGCTTGAATTAGATCTTGAAGTCCGAGGGTATCTAAAAGAGCGATCGCTAATTGAGTTCCGATGCCACTAACGCTAATTAATTGGCGAAACAAATCCCGTTCAGCCATATTATAAAAGCCATATAAAACAATTTGATCTTCTCGGACTTGTAAATGGGTAAAAATTTGTATCGACTCCCCAACAGCAGGTAATTCTGCTCTCATTCGAGGTAAAATTTGCACTTCATACCCAATATTATTAACATCGAGTAATAGGGTAATTCTATTTCCATTTCCCTTTTGCAGATCGGCAACGTTCCCCTTGAGATAACCCATCATATAGAAAATTAAAATAGTTGAAAGTGTTATAATTATTATACCATTATTTTCATTAATTATAAGGATATCAACATCATGGGTAAACAATCTAAACTCAAACACAAACGCCAGGATTTAAAAAATCATCCTCCCGAAATATTACCTGAAAATAATAATCAAGATCCTACTCATTTTGTAGAGACAATGGAGAAACAAGGTTATCAATTAAAAACCTTCAATTCCTGTCCAGATATTCCAAAATCAGAGGACGGAAAACCCAAAATTTAATAATTTGTTGTTGCGCTTCAGCGCTCTTTCCCTGGGCTAAAGCCCAACAACAGATTTTCCTGCTAACCATCCAGTTGTCCAAGCACTTTGAAAATTAAATCCCCCGGTAACTCCATCAATATCTAAGATTTCTCCGGCTAAATATAACCCTGGACAACAACGACTTTCCATGGTTTTAAAATTAACTTCCTTTAAATTTATTCCACCACAGGTAACAAATTCCTCCTTGAAAACGCCTTTTCCATTAATATTATAACTTCCTTGTGTCAACTCTTGAATTAGTTGATTTAAAGATTTATTAGAAATTTCTGACCAGCGTTTTTCCTCATCAATTCCAAGATAATCAACCAATTGTTTCCAAAGGCGACGAGGTAAATCAACCGGACAATTTGCCGAAATTAAACGATTAGGAAATTCTGATTTTAGGGTTAATAATTTTTCCTTTAATTGTTCTGGATGTTCCTGGGGAAGCCAATTAATTTGTAGAGGGGATTTATAATGACAATCATATAAAACCCTCGCCCCCCAAGCGGATAATTTTAAAATTGCTGGCCCACTTAATCCCCAATGGGTAATTAATAATGGCCCGGTTTGTTCTAATTTAGCTTGGGGGAGTTTAACCCGCGCCGAACTAACAGAAACTCCCGCTAAATCTTGCAGTCGTTTATCTTTAAGATTAAAGGTAAATAAAGAGGGAACTGGCTGAATAATTGTATGTCCTAAAGCTTGAGCAAATTTATAACCAGAGGGGTTACTTCCGGTGGCCAATAAAATGCGATCGCCTTCTAAAATTTCTCCCGATTTCAGTTGAATTTTAAAAGGATGGGGGCTATAATTATTATAGGAAATAGAAGCCACCAGAGCTTGCGTTTTAATCCTGACTCCCGCCTGTTCTGCTACTCTAATTAAACAGTTAACAATCGTTGCAGAATCGTCCGTTGTGGGGAACATTCGCCCGTCGGTTTCTGTTTTTAATTTCACCCCATGATTAGCAAACCATTCCACGGTATTTTTAGCTTGGAATCGACTAAAAGCACCGCGCAAAACTTTGCTTCCCCTGGGGTAATTTTGTACAAATTGAGTCGGTTCAAAACAAGCATGGGTGACATTACACCGTCCCCCGCCGGAAATCCTTACTTTAGCCAGGGTTTGTTGTCCGGCTTCAAGCAAAATTACTTGAGTCTGGGCGTGGTGATTTGCACAAGTAATCGCCCCAAAAAAACCTGCTGCTCCACCCCCAATTACAATCACTTTTAAAGGCTGTATACTAGACAAATTAACCCTCTATTCTTCTAATTCAAAATCTTTTTTTTCCGCGCTACAAAGTGGACAAATCCAGTCTTCTGGGATATCTTCAAAAGCTGTACCCGGTTCAATACCGCCATCGGTATCACCGTATTCGGGATCGTAGGTATAGCCACAGGTTTTACAAACATACTTTTTCATGTCAGATTTGCCAATTAATTACCGATCAATATGGTACATTTTTTTTAACCCAATACCAACTTATTTATACAAAGATTTGTGAACTTAAACCTTTATGAATAACCATTTCAATTTTAAACTACAATTTGCCTCATTTTTCCCCTATTTGTATCCACTTTTAAGCCAAAAATTTCCCCGATGTCTATGGACAGGGGATTCATCTCAACCAGAAATTTGCTTAACCTTTGATGATGGGCCGCACCCCCAATATACCTTAGAATTATTAAAGGTTTTAGAACATTTTCAAATTACGGCCAGTTTTTTTTGGTTAGGACATGAGGTAGAAAAATATCCTGAAATTGCCCAAGCTGTCTATCAACAAGGTCATTGGATAGGGTTACATGGTTATCAACACGATACTTTCCCTTTATTAACAGAAATTGTATTAAAACAAAGCCTAGAAAAAACTAAAACTGCTATTTTTAATGCTTGTGGTCTGGAACCGGAATTAATCCTAGATGTTCGTCCCCCTAACGGTGTATTTTTACCCAGAACTTTAGATTTATTAACAAGTTGGGGATATCGTCCGGTGATGTGGAGTGTTGTCCCTGAAGATTGGGTACAACCTGGGGTTGAAATTGTCAGTAATAGGGTGATCAAACAAACCCGAAATGGGTCAATTATTGTCCTCCATGATGGCTATAATGGGGGAAAAGATGTGGCAAAAACTGCTGAAGAAATTATTCCTAAATTATTAGAACAGGGCTATCAATTTGTAACGATTTCTAAATTTTGGCAGTCAGCAAAACCGATGCTATAATTAGCAATGTTAGTATTTTAATTTCAGTTTACAAAATAACATTATGGTGCTAAAACCAGAAACCGATTCTACCACAGGTTTACTTCGCTTAGTCGGAGATAATACCCCTGAAGACATCAGATTTTTCCCTGGAGAATTGGGAGTATTTAAGTTAGGTGCTTTTTTATTAGGAGGAGATGATACGGTTCGGGGTTCGTCAGATCCTGAACTAATTTATGGTGACTCAGATAACGATCAATTATTTGGAGAAGGGGGAAATGATACCCTATTTGGCGGGGTTGGAGACGATCAAATTTTAGGAGGTGAAGGCAATGATCTGTTATTTGGAGAAGCAGGAAATGATCGATTTGTGGGATTTGTAAATCCTGATAATCCCACTCAATTATCGGGAGTTGAAGGAGATGATACAATTTATTCCGGGTCAGGAAATGATCAAGTTAGAGAGGATTTAGGTAAGGATTTTATATTCGGAGGTCAAGGAAATGATGAACTTCGAGCAGGCGCCGATAATGATTGGGTAGAGGGTAATGATGGAGATGATTTTATTGGGGGAGAAGATGGAGATGATACGGTTTTTGGAGGTAATGGAAATGATCAGATTCGAGGGGATGGGGGGAATGATTTAGTAACAGGAAATGCTGGAGATGACCAGGTATCGGGAGGGATCGGAAATGATACCTTAGTTGGAGGTCAAGGAAATGATCAAATCATTGGAGATAACGGAAATGATTGGATTTCTGGGGACGCAGGAAGTGATACTTTAATCGGTGGAGAAGGTAAAGATATTTTTGTTTTAGATAGTAATAATTTAGAATTATCTGATATAATTGTAGATTATAAACCAGAAGAAGATATTATTTTTTTAACGGGTGATTTAGCTTTTAAAAACTTAACCATTAAATCCGATCCCAGAAACGAAAATAGTACAATTATATCCTCTAATTTAGGGGAAATTGTAGCTATTTTACAAGGAATTAAACCAGATCAAATTAATCGTTCTAACTTTATTATTCCTGGCTCGGTAGCTTTTAGTTCCGAGCAGTTTGCTGTTAATGAAAATGGGACTATAATTAATCCGATTACCGTTGTTAGAAATAGTGGAAATGATGGAGAAATCAGCGTTACGGTAGTTCCAATTCCTACTCCCTTAACACCAACGGGAAATCAAGTAGATACCACACCAATTATTGTTAATTTTGCCAATGGGGATACTACTCCTAAAATCATTAAAATTCCCATTGTTAATAATAATTTCCCTAATTATTCATCTAACTTACTTTTAACCTTAGAAAACCCCACTAATTTTGCCCAAATTGGTACACCTAATCAAGCTATTTTAGACATTATAGATGATGAAATTCCACCTTCAGCATTAGGAAAATTAGTTAATCCGATTCCTGAAACTAATGCTCAATTTGGTTCAAATTTATCTCGGTTAGGAAATAATTTCTTAGCAATAGCCGCCCCGGGTCAAACCAATAATCAAGGAATCGCCTATTTATTCAATCTCACAACTCAACAACCAACATTAACATTTCGTAACCCTTCTGCGACTGCGGGTACTTCAAAATTTGGTCAATCCGTAGCTACAACTTTAGGAGATAATATTATTATTGGTGCATCTCAAGATAGTAGTTTAGCTCCTAATTCTGGGGCGGTTTATGGGTTTAATACCGCCACGGGAGCCCCCTATTTAACTATCAATAACCCGACCCCAAATATATTTGATTTATTTGGCTATTCCGTCGCAACTTTAGGCAATAATATTATTGTCGGTGCACCCGGTAATTCCACCTTAGCACCCACCGGAGGAATCGCCTATTTACTGGATGAAAATACGGGTCAACTATTGCAAACATTTTTGAATCCTAACCCTCAAGTTAATGACTTTTTTGGTGCGTCCGTAGCGGCGGTTGGTGGGGATAGAATATTAATTGGTGCGCCCGCCAGCTTAACTCCAACTGGGGGAAAACAACCCGGTGAAGCCTATATGTTTGATAGTGTAACCGGACAGCTTTTACAAACCTTTAAAAATCCCAATCCCGGGTTAGATAATTTTGGTTATTCTGTCGCCTGGACGGGTGTTGGTCGAGATATTTTAATCGGTGCGCCAGGAAACGACCAGGGGGGAATAGATGCGGGAATCGCCTTTTTATTCGATGGGATTACCGGAGCGGTTTTACAACGTTATAATGCTCCTAAAGTGGAGGAATTTAATCAATTTGGTCAAGCCTTAGCCTTGATAGGAAATGAGGTTTTGATTGGTTCTCCGGGCTACGGTTTAGGAAATTTAGGAGGAACATTTCGCTATGAATTAAGAAGCGGAAATTTAGTTCAAACTTATTTAAGTCCGGTTACGGATAATTCCGATACCGACTTGAATTTTGGAACATCTGTTGCTAGTGTTGGTAATCTTGTGTTGGTGGGTGTTCCTAATTTGGATATCACCTTACCTAGTGCGGGTGCTGTTGTTCAATTTGTTTAAATAAGGAGTATTAGTATGAAATTCAAAATTGTATCCTATTTTAAGTCTGCAAAATTGATAGCTGTTTTGATGCAAAAATTGAGGTCTAATCTATCCCCAATTAAGTTATTTATTCTCGTCGCTTTGGGAATAATTATTACTCATAAATCTCTAGCATTTATCAATCCCGTTTTCGCCGAAGATTCTCAAAAATTTTCAGATATTAAAGGTCATTGGGCGCAAAATTGTATTGAAAATTTAGCCCAAAAAAATATTGTGAAAGGCTATTATGAAGATGATACTTTTCGCCCCGATAGTCCCGTTAATCGGGCTGAATTTGCAGCGATTCTGAGTCAAGCATTTCCTAAAATTCCTCGAAGTGAAAAAGCGATTGATTTTGTCGATGTCCCGACGGATTTTTGGGCCTATAATGCTATTCAAGGGGCGAATCAAAAAGGTTTTATGTCGGGATATTTAGGAAGTGTTTTTAATCCTTTATTAAATATCCCCAGAGTCCAGGCGTTAGTGGCGGTAGTTAATGGTTTAGATTATAAATCCAGCCAAGTTTCCTATCAACAATTAACCAAAATCTTTGATGATGCTTCTGATATTCCTGAATATGCTAAAAAAGCGATCGCAACAGCAACAGAAAATTGGTTAGTAGTTAATTATCCAAATCTGCGACGATTAAATCCTAATAAACCCGCAACCAGGGCGGAAGTTGCTACCTTAATTTGTCAAGCCATTTCCCAAGATAAAAAACAGGCTTTAGTCCCGACTCAATATATTGCCAGAATCTCAATTTCTGATACTCCAGCAGTTAGTTCAGAGCCTAAATCTTCTCCGACAACCCCACCAGTTACCATGCAACCTCAAGGGACACCCCCAATAGAATCAAAACCCGAATCCTATCCAGAAATAAAGGATTTAAAGGTGCAAAAAACAGTTATTTTAGGAGAGATTAAAGCTCAATTATTAGCAGATTCTAATAGTACAATTCAACTCATGCAAATTAAACTTACCAGAAAAGGAGATTTGATTTCAGAAGATGTTATTTCTATGGCAAATTTATCTAGTCCTGGAGTAAAAACCGTTAAAAATGCCCGGGTGATTGATTTTAAAATCCTAGATTTAGATAATGATAAAGAACCCGAAATTTTAGTAGATTTATTAATTGATGAAGATAACAATTTAAAAAGTTACTATTCCGTGATTTATCGGTATAGTCCGATTAAACGGGAATATCGAGATTTACAACAAAAATGGGGTTTAATTTCCTATCAACTCAAAACAGACAACCAAGAAACCCCCATTTTAATTCATTATGACCAACGATTTAGCAAACAATTTCAAGTCTATACCCCGGAACAATTGCCTTTACAAATTTTTAAATATCAGTTTGGAGAATGGCAAGATGTGACTAAAAAATATTCTGAATTACTCGCCGAACATAACTCAGTTTTGTTACAAGAAATCACTAAACGTAATCGCCTGAAACAAGATTTAAAAGGAGTTTTAGCCGCTTATTTAGCCCAACAGTATTTACTAGGTGAAGCAGATGCGGGATGGAAAACGGTTAAAGAAGTTTATCAAAACCCCGATAGAAACCAATTTTTTACTCAACTTCGCCAATGGTTGAAACAGACAGGATACATGGAATAAAACTTCATAAATACATTGACTCAAATATTCTATAATAGGAAAAATGCAATGAATTTAGGATTAGCAATGGCTGTACAGTATATCCTTAGTGATTATCTTGAGCAGGCAATGGCTGAAGCAATTTATGATAAACTTGAAGACCAGACTTTTGTGGGAAAAATCCCAATTTGTCAAGGAGTTATTGCTTTTGGTTCAACCTTAAAACAATGTGAACAAGAATTGCGTTCAACTTTAGAAGATTGGATTTTATTGGGGATCAAATTGGGGCATCCATTACCAATTATTAATAACATTGATTTGAATAAGGAGCCACAACTTGAGCCGATGGAAACCATGTAAACGACGAGACTTTATTCAAAAATTACATAAATTTGGTTTTTCCGGCCCTTTTTCAGGAAGTAAACATCAGTTTATAATTTATGAGAGTCATCGTCTTACTATCCCCTCTAATGATGAATATTCTGTTCCTCAGTTGCGAATTATGATTCGAGAGGTTGAAGATATTTTAGCCCAGCAAATTACCCTAAAAGAATGGGATAGTCTTTAACCTTTTATGATCTCATTCTATTTCATGATAAATTAATCCTTGTCTTCAACCATTTTTAAACTATGATTAACACCAAACTAAAACCAGACTGGGCAGGAGAAGATTTTCTATCTAAAATTGTTAATGTTCTGATCAAAACTAAACCGCTTTACAGTTTAATGAAACTTCAAGCGAGAAAAGTTTTAATTAAAACCGCCGAAAAAAATGGAGTTCAATGGCGAAAAATTTGTCAAGAATTAGACACATCAGAAGCCAAAGAACTGTTAAAAAGTGTCACAAATCCTAATATTAAATATCCCGATTATTATCAAGTTCCCTTTCATGCTTATGATAAGGGAAATCTATGTTGGTTAGCCGCTTATGAAGCCGAACCCGCAACAAAAGCCATGGGGTTGCGAGTCTGGCCAAAAGAAAATATTACCTGGGAAACCGCCGAACATCGCTTACGTTCTAGTTTCCATGAAATCTTAGGACAATATTGTCCTGAACGGGTGGAGAATGTATTAGATATTGGCTGTTCTGTGGGGATGTCTACCCTACCATTACACCGTTATTTAGTACAGAAATATGGTGATAATATTAGGACAGTCGGGTTGGATTTATCACCCTATATGTTAGCAGTGGCAAAAGTTAGAGATACCCAGGGAGAAATCGCCGAGTGGAGACAGGAACTGGCTGAAAATACCAGTTTTCCCGATAATAGTTTTGACGTTATTACCTTGCAATTTCTATTACATGAACTCCCGAACAAACCCAGTAGAGATATCTTTCAAGAAGCGTTCAGAATTTTACGTCCGGGCGGTTGTTTAGCCATTGTCGATAATAACCCTAAATCAGAAGTGATTCAGAATTTACCTCCAGCGTTATTTATTCTGATGAAAAGTACCGAACCTTGGAGTGATGAATATTATACTTTTGATGTGGAAAAAACCTTAAAAGAGGTAGGGTTTGATTATAAAATCACCCTTCCCAGTGACCCTCGCCATCGGACAATTATTGCTCTCAAACCCTAACCCCGTTGTTGTGCTTGAGCACCATCTTTCTTAGTAGTCAAATATCCAGGTTTAAGCCGAATTAATTTGACCCTGTTGGTTTAACTGATGCCGGGTGGGAAATGTTAGATTGTTTAGAATCTTATTTAGCTAAAAATTTATCAGGTCTTATTTATGCACCAGATCAAGGATTTTTTGATAGTAATCTCAAACTATTTTATGATGTAATATTACCAACAAATCAAACTAATCAGAATATTACGCTGAGTCAACTATGAACTGTTATAATAAAGTTTAAGACTCACAGAATAACAGAGCTAAAATTCATGTTTGATCGAAGGGAGTAGATTAACGTGAAATTTCTTGCTGATATGGGAGTTTCTCCCTTGACAGTGAAGGTACTCCGTCAACAAGGATATGATGCTGTTCATTTAAGCGAACAAGGATTAGAGCGTCTTCTGTGATTCTCAGATTTTAGAAAAAGCAAGACAAGAAAATCGAATTATTTTAACGTTTGATTTGGATTTTGCTGATCTTTTAGCCGCGAGTTCTCACCAACTTCCCAGTACAATTATTTTCCGTTTAAAAAATACAAAGCCTGCCGTTGTTAGTGGTAGATTACTGATTATTTTGAATGAATGTCAGGAAGAACTGAACACAGGTGCAATCGTGACAATTAATGATACTCGTTATCGTTTGCGATCGCTTCCTATATAATCCCAATAAGACTGTCTATTAAAGATTGTATTGAAAATTGTTTAATCTTACCAAGGACTCCCAATTAAAGTAAAACCTGCCCAATAAAAAGGATGGGATAAATTAACATTTCCCCGGGAAGCAATTTCTGGAGGAAGGGGAATTTTGGCAGTATTTGTTCCAGTTTCATTGATTAAATAACCCTGTTCTAAACGAACTTTTCCCTGTAACATTCCTAGTTGAGCTTGTCGTAGAGCTTCTGCTTTAATCGGACTGGTTGATAGGGCTTGATAAAAGGTATTCATTAACCCTAATGTTCCCGCATCGCTAACATACCATAAACTCGCTAAAGCCGATTTAACCCCGGCTTGAACTGCTAACCCAGCAAACCCTAATTCCGCTTTTTCATCCCCTACGGCTGTTGTACAAGCACTCAAAACCAATAATTCTACAGGGGGTTGATTTAACTTGAGGTTTCTGAGTTGATTTAACCGTAATTTTTGATCCCAAAATTGAATATAAGATTGGTCAGAACCTCCGGCTTGAAATTCTCCATGGGTGGCTAAATGCACAATTGAAAATTGATTTTGACTACGTTGGGATGTGAGATTATTAACGGTAAAATTCTCATTCAAAAATGATTTACCCTGCCAAGTATTATGATTAATAATTAAGTCCAATTCCATCGGAACTGCGGGGAGAGGGAGTTGATTGGAATTGGGAAAAACAGAAGCCCCCATCGCTAATATTTTAGAATTTTTAATATTAACATAGCGAGTATCTGTTAAACTTAAACTGGGAATTAATCCTAAACTATAGCGTTCTAACAGAAATTGTTTCCCATCGTATAATGCGGCTAAGGGTAGGGTTCTTAATCCCGTATCCATTGAAAAGACTAGGGTATTAATTCCTTCGGCTTCTAATGGGCTTTCCAGAGGTTCAATTAACCATTTATATAATTGTTTGCCATTTTCTTTATAGCGGGTATCTTCTAAATTTTCGGGCGAACGAATTTGATTAGAAAAAGTTCTAGCGGTTTTTAATACCGTTTCTCGCGGAACTGGAATACTTTTAAATATTGGTTGTCCATCGGGTAAAATCAACCTTAATTCTAATTGATTCGATTGACTAGATACATAGATAATGGCGGTTTTATATCCGGTTAATTTATAGATTTCATTTAAGGTTTTACGAATACTTTGATCCGTAAGGGTTGTATTATTTGAGTTTGAACCTAAATAGTTAGAAAATTCAATTCCTCGAAATGTATCAATTTGAGCCAAGGAGGAAATCACGGAACCGGAAGCAATTTGATCCATTGGAATGGTGGGAGTATTGAGGGGAATAATAGGGGTTTCTAAGGGTTCGTTGGGATTAGATGAAATATCCGAGGTTTCCTCTAATACAACATCCGATGTTAAGTCGGTTAAAACAGGTGTGGTATTCTCGGTTTTAGGGGGTATGGGTGAGGTTTTGGTTTCTTGATTTGTCCCTTGTAATTCGGAATTAATTTGATTAATAATAGTCTGGGTTTCTCCGGTTGATTGATTAGAATTTGAGGAGGAATTATTAGTAGGTAAAAGACTCACCAAATTGCCATCAGTAATTGCTCCAGCCGTCCCATTTAAAAGGGGATTTCCCACGGAAAAAGGAATACTACCACATTCAGCAGTGCTACAATGGTCGCCTCCTTGTTGAATAACAATCGAACCACCTTTTTCTCCTCCTACGCTGGAAATACTGGAGTTTATTTGATTACGACTATTAAAAATTCCCGTGGCTCTAAATAATCCATGAGTTGAAATTCCAATATCGCCGCCTTGAGTTTCTCCTTCCCCCCGCAGGGAAACTACATCAATATCTTGAGCAGCATTTAATGAAATATTGCCACTTTTTCCCTCGGAAGAACTAGCGTTAATTCGTCCAGTATTAATGCTAGAACCTGCAATGATAAAAATATTTCCTCCCCCTCTAATTCCGGCTGAATTTATGTTTCCTGACTGTATTGTTCCCATCATGCTATTCAAATTAATTCCTCGATAGGCTTTAATATCTCCGGTGGTGATGTTTCTATTTGCTAATAATTCAATAGCGATGGAGTCGCCCACTAAGGATGAATTAAAAATCTGACCGTTGACTCTGATTCCCCCATTTAGACTGATTAAATTAATATCTTGACTATTCAATAAAACATTACTATTTTTATTGCTATTATCCTGGGTAATAGCACGAATTTCTCCCGTTTCAATCTGACCTAATGCCGATATATTAATATTTCCATTTCTTTGATTTTCTGATAATAATTGTAAAGATCCTGTCCTAATTTCTCCTTGAGAACTGGTGAGTTGAATGGTTCCCCCTTCGGTACTAATATCTCCAATTAAAATATTTGATCCGGCGGTTAAGGTGACTGAGCTATTATCAACTCCCGTAATCCGACCAGTTCCAATAATAGATTGTGCTTGTAAATTAAGCGGATCATAAACCGTAAAATCTCCGTCTAAATTTAGGGTATTTGTGCTATCTACTCGGCCAATTCTAATTTGAATAAATCCATTCTTTAAGGCTTCTAAATCCCGATTACTCATATCAAAACTAGAGGCATTTTCTGTTCCCCCTAATGTCATAGCTTGGGTCTTCCGACTAGGTTGTAAAATTAGAACTCCTGAACCCTGAACAGAATTTAGTCCTCCTAATAAATTTACTTCTGTTCCGGTTAAATTAATTGTAGCAGAGCCAGAATTTCCCGTTGATAACTGTTGAGTATAAATAGTTCCAGATTCACTGGAAATCGAAATATTACCACCGTTTGTGAGTAGGTTGCCCAAGGTAATATTTTCTAATGCCGATAGTTTTAAACTGGCATTATCTAAACCAGTAACGGTATAAAATTGTTCTCGAAATGGTGTTCCACTAGCAATCATACCTTGAGGAGATTGGATGATAACGGGATCTTTGAATGCAATATTTCCAGCGATAAAAATAGTTCCGTTTCCTTGATTTCCTCCGATAATAATTTCTTTAAATCCATTTTCTAAACTGTTTAAATCACGAGAGGTTAAATTTAATGTGAGTTCCGAGTTATTGTCTTGACCTGCGATTTCAATATCTTGAGCCACCGTTGCTGGTTGTAAGACAATTTGACCTTGACCTTGAATTGAGTTTTCACCCCCGGTGAAATTAATTTCATCACTGGTAATTTCAATATTTCCTGTGGCGGGTTCTAAATGATCAAATATTCCGGTTCGTAGTCCTTTAGTTTCAACTTTTAACTCAGCATTCAGAATAATATTTCCTCCAGTTTCTTTGCCTCTTGTATCAATTAAATCTGTTGTTAAAGTTCGAGGAGTATTAACTAAAATATTCCCCCCCGAACCTTCACTAGAAGTCGCATCAATACTATAAGAATTTCCCTCTAAAATAATATCTCCCTGTAAACTTGTGAAGGTAATATCTCCCGATTTACTACTACTAGAGGTATTAATACTGTTAGTTTGAATGCGGTTTGATGCGTTAAGATATATATTACCTCCAGTGCCATTTCCCATCGCGCGGGTTGAGAGGGTATTAGTAATAATATCTCGGTCGCTTTTAAGGGTTATATTCCCGCCTTGGGTATTCGCAGAAGTCGATAGATTTTCAGTCCGAATCCCCCCATTATTAGTTGTTGTTAGGTCTAAATTTCCCCCTTGGGTAATAATATCTCCCGTGAGTAAATTCACCCCGGTAATTACAATTGCAGCGCCGGAAGTTTGGAGAATATTTACTGAATTAATAGTAAAATTACCACTCCCAGATTTATCTGCATCGGCGGTAAAAGTTAAGGTTCCAGTGGTAGCCGAAAAGTTTAATTTATTGTCAGTTAAATTACCAATATTAATACTATTTTTTGCTTCTATAAATACATTTGCTGTTAGGGCAAGATTTTCTAAAGTTTGCTGGGATAGGTTAATATTTTCTTGGGTTTTATCTTGATTACCGATGTTTATTTCCGGTGCATTAATTATTAAATTCCCAGGAATTGAATTAGTTGTTTTTAGGTTAATATTTCCAGATATATTTAGATTATTTTGACTAAAAATAGTGGCAAATCCTCCCAATCTTTCAGTTGTGTTAGGATTAGAAAATCCTTGGGCACTAATATTACCAAAAAATTGGGTTGAATCCTTGGCTCCAATAATTATTCGTCCCCCATTTCCATCGGTTAAGCCATCGGCTATAATCGTAGATTGATCATTAATTAATGTGCGGGAAGCCGTGGGCAAAAGAGCATTTTCTTGATAATTACTTCCAATTCGGACGATTCCGCCTCCATTTATACCAGAAGCATCAATTTCCGAATTAAATAAATGAATATTATTGCCAATAATATTAACTTGAGGAAGATTTGATGAAGATGAGTTAAAATTGGTATTTCTGGTATTCAAAAAACCAGAAATTAAAGCCCCCCCGCCTTGAGGAGAAAATGGTGTATTAGAATTAGTTAATTCTACGCTTCCATCGGATAAAATATTAACACTAGAGGCTTGATTATTTTGTGAATTTCCTGTCAATAATTTGGGTAAGTCTAGGGGAATAATTACGGATTCATTATTCTCAAGACTGGGGGTAACGGTTTCAATTTCTAAATTGAGTAAATATCCGGTTTGACTAATTCTAACTAAATTATTTCCTTCAATAGCTGCAATGGTAATTTGTCCTGCGGGTGCATTCAATGTTCCGGTATTAATAACGTTTCCCCCAATTAAGGTTAAGGTTTGTCCTTGGGAAACCGTAAGTTCTCCAGAATTAACAATATTACCCGGGTTGGATGTGGAGAAAAGAAAACTATTGGGTTCCCCTGAAAGGCTATTATAATCATTAGAATTTAAGCTATTAAATAAACCGGAATTAAATCCTATACCTGTAGCGGTTGTGGCGGTAAATGCACCCGGAACATCTAAACGTGCTTCCGACCCAAAAATAATTCCAGAGGGATTTAAAATAAATAGGTTAGAATTGCCTCCGGTCACTTTAATTAACCCTTCAATTACCGAAGGTTGTCCGCCCACGACACGGCTAAAAATATTTTGAATGGAATTATTAGAAACAAAATTAGCAATCTGACCCGGCGGCACATTAAATTGTGTAAAACTATGAAATAAATTTCTCCCATCTCCCGACTGTTGACCTCCGGTAATATCCACACGATTATTAACGGAATTAGTCAGGGTATTTGTACTATTAGGTTCGGGAACAATTGATTGGGCTAAAACTTGATTTATGGGAAAACTAATTTTAAGATTATTACTCAAAAAATTAGGGAAATCACCCATCCCCACCGTCCAAAATCCAGTTAAAGGTAGGGAGATGAAAATTAACTTAACAAAACGTCCAGGCTGCATAAGGGTTTATGCCTTGAATAAACAATTACCGAAAGGGAATCTACTATTTATTTTTTACAGAAGCCACCCAGATAGACTATTTCTATTACTATTATGAATAGTATTATAGATTTAAAAACAGGATTATGCGTTTAATTGGTCTTACCGGAGGGATAGGAAGCGGAAAAACGACCGTATCCAACTATCTTACCACGACCTACCGACTCCCCATTTGGGACGCGGATTTATATGCGAGAGAGGCAGTGGAACCCGGTTCACCTGTTCTCAAACAAATTGTTGACCGCTATGGGAGGGATATTCTACTTTATAATGGTAACTTAAATCGGCAGAAATTGGCTAGTCTGATTTTCTCAGACTCATCGGAGCGAACCTGGCTAGAGCAACAGATACACCCCTTTGTGCGCCATTGTTTTGTTAACAATATTAAACAATTAAAAGCTCAAAAAATCCAGAATCCCGATGGCAACCCTTACGCTGACGGGGTTTTAGTGATTCCGTTATTATTTGAATCGCAAATGACGGATTTAGTCACGGAAATTTGGGTTGTCTATTGTCCTCTTGAACAGCAATATTTGAGGTTAATAGAAAGAGAAAAAATTAATTTTGGTCGACTTTTAACCACCGAAGAAGCTGAAGCTAAAATTAATAGCCAAATGTCTTTAGCAGAAAAATGTAAACAAGCAGATATAATTTTATACAATTCTTCAACCCCAGCAGAACTTTTTAAACAAGTGGATGCAGCAATTCGAGGGCAAAATATCCCCTAAAACTAGAAAAGAGTTGAGGTTTTCCTAAAAATAGGATAAAATCAAGGAAAAGCAGAGAGGAAAAATCATGACAACCTCTGTACAGTTTATTGATGGATTAGATGAAGAAATTAGCGGGATTAGTCTGCGGAAACGCAAAGACTCCGAAACTAAAATTGTGGTCTTGCTATTTGAGCGTCTTCAAGCGATAGAAAGATTAAGAGCCTATCGGAAACAAATCACTAATTTGTGGTTACGCGATGAAGAAGGACAAATCAAAGTTACCCCCAGCAATGTCAAGTTCTTCTATGCAGAAAATGAGGATCTTTCTAAGGTTGAATGTTACTTTGAAGTATACTCAGAAGACATTTTTGAGCGAGTCATGCGGTTTTTAAATCGTTATGCTGATGAGAATGGATTCCAATTTCAGTCTACCTAAAAAATCAGAACGCGCCAGAGCGCGTCCTAAATCCTATTTTTCCAATTGTTTCAACGCTTGAAACGTGGCAAAGAAAAAGCCCAATGAACCTAACACAGTAATCACTTGAGCAATTAATTTAGCATTAGTGATTGCAATTTCATCCATGGTTTACCCTCCAATCAAACTCAACTTCAGATTCACTATTTTTAGTGTAACCGAGTTTCAGCGTGTTGAGAAATAATACAAACTCTGTTTCTAGTGACCCCAAAGATGTTAAAACTGAGGAAAAAGTTTAGGGAGAACGCTAAAAATGCAATTTCAAACCGCAATCCAAGAAGCCTGTTATAACAAAATTGCCACCTGGATGAGAGAATTATATGGCAAATTTCCTTGTGCTAGAGAAGACGTACCCGGATTAGCAATGGTCATGGGTTCTGCATTAGTTGAGGTATTTGTATTCCCTTGGGAAAAAGATGATGCCATTATTAATGCTCGGTCTTATGTGGTGACAGATGTAGAACTTTCTCCAGATTTATTACATTTTCTCCTACGAGAAAATAATATTATGAGGTTTGGAGCTTTTGGGATTGATGAACACGGGGATATTATTTTTGAGCATACTATTGTTGGTTCTACTTGTGATAAATTAGAACTAGAAGCCTCAGTTAATGCAGTGTTAGAAATTGCCGATGATTATGATGATAAAATAGTAGAACGTTGGGGAGGAAGACGGGCTTTAGATCGGATTTCAAGTTAAAAATAATGATAGCTGGGAATTGGGAACAGGGAACAGACTTTACCACAAGTGGTTTGCTGGATTAGTTTTTGTCAAATACCCAATTTAGATGCGCTCCGAAGATTATATAGCGCTACGCATTACAGTTAGGACACTTTTTATTCCTGAAACCCTTTCACTGCTTACTGTTCCCTGTTCCCGAGTGCTACGCACCATAACAGTTTTATGGTGGTTTTGATTATTTTTTTTAGTTATAATTAACTTGAATAAATCCGCCCGTAATCCTATTTTTTAATCAGGTTTTAAAATGACTAATTTATTTGATGGGTTTGATCAATTATTTGAACTAGCAAAAACCTTAGATGAAAAAATCAAAAGTGGAGAAATTAAAACCGACGTACAAATTGGTTCTCGCACCAGTATTCCTAGACAGGGGAATATACCCAAAAACAATACAGAATCCCGTTCTGTAATTATTACACCTCCATCGGTGGAAACCCCATCAGAAACCCCTAATTTTTCTCCTCAAAATTTCCATCCCCTATGCAATATTTCAGAAGTGGGGGGGTTAGGAGATGTGATTCAACAATTACGAGAATTAGTAGAATTGCCTTTAAAACGTCCTGAATTGTTAGCAAAATTAGGCTTAGAACCCCCCCGTGGCGTATTATTTGTTGGCCCACCCGGAACGGGTAAAACCCTAACCGCCAGGGCTTTTGCAGAAGAATTAGGAGTCAGTTATATTGCTATTGTCGGCCCGGAAGTTATGGGCAAATATTATGGGGAAGCGGAAGCCAAATTAAGACAAATTTTTGAGAAAGCCGCGAAATCAGCCCCTTGTATTATATTTATTGATGAAATTGACAGTTTAGCCCCCCATCGTTCCCAAGTAGAAGGGGAAGTGGAAAAACGATTAGTCGCTCAATTATTAGGCTTAATGGATGGTTTTGCCAAAACCCCAGGCGTGATTGTTTTAGCCTCAACAAATCGCCCCGATGCTATTGACCCAGCCCTACGACGTCCGGGCAGATTTGATAAAGAAATTCGCTTTCGAGTTCCTGATAGAAATGGGCGCTTAGAAATCCTTACCATTCTAACACAATCCATGCCCTTAAAAACAGTTAATTTAGAAGAAATTGCCGATTTGTCTGTGGGATTTGTCGGGGCAGATTTAAAAGCTACTTGTCAAGCCGCAGCCTATACAGCTTTACGTCGTCAGGTTCCCTCTTTAGAAGCGACCGTTCCCGATCAATTGTATATTAATCAACAGGATTTTATCGACGCTTTAACGGAAATTAAGCCTTCGGTTTTGCGGTCGGTAGAAGTGGAAAATCCCAATATTTCATGGGAAGAAATTGGCGGTTTAGAGAGTATTAAACAAACCTTACAGGATTCCGTAGAAGGTCAGTTACTTTACCCGGAATTGTATCAACAAACCGGAGCCAAAGCCCCTCGCGGAATCTTACTTTGGGGGCCACCCGGAACGGGTAAAACCTTATTAGCAAAAGCGATCGCATCCCAATCTAGGGCTAATTTTATTGCGGTGAATGGGCCGGAATTATTAACCCGTTGGCTAGGAGCAGCCGAAGCCGCTGTTCGAGAATTATTTGCTAAGGCTAGACAAGCCTCTCCCTGTGTTATTTTTATTGATGAAATTGATAGTTTAGCTCCGATTCGTGGGGCTTATCTGGGAGATTCAGGGGTAAGCGATCGCGTTGTAGGGCAATTATTAACGGAATTAGACGGGTTACAAAATAGTTCTGAAGTATTATTAATTGGGGCAACAAATCGCCCCGAAGCTATCGATCCAGCCCTCTTGAGATCGGGAAGATTAGATTTACAATTGAAAGTCGATTTACCCGATATTAATAGTCGTTTAGCGATCCTGAAAGTTCATAATAAAAACCGTCCTTTAGTTGATATTAATTTAACAAATTGGGCAACGGAAACTGAAGGTTGGAATGGGGCAGATTTAGCATTATTAAGTAATCAAGCCGCCTTAGAAGCCATCCGTCGCTATCGTCGCCAAGGGTTAACTGATCCGAAAGAAATTTCGATTACGACCGAAGATTTCCGTTTAGGATATGAAGGATTGATCTTACATCGAACTCAATCCAAACCCTAACCAAAACTTTAAGCTGTATTCCCTAACCTAATTATTCTGGATGTTGGCGGCAGGGTGCAACCTGAGAGTTTATCCTATATTAGAAGCCTGTAGCCACTATTTGATTAGTAGTTACGAATAGATGTTGTAGGTAGACTAGAAATTCCTAAATCTATTCCTATGGCTACCATTTTTGATAAAATCTAATGATCAACGACTCGCTAGGGTCAGGGTTAAGGTGATCTTTATATTAAACTGAACCGCAAGCAAAATTTCTATAGGGAGAGGATAGTATTTTTATGGTTTATGCAGAATATTTAGGTCAACCTTCTATTTTTGAATTAGCCCGGACTGGAGACCTAAGGGCAATTAGCGATTTAATTAATACCTATCTCAGACCTGAAGGGATCTCAGCGAGAGTCGCGCCCCCCGATCATAAAGGCTGTTTACCCGTCCTGGTTGAATTTCAACAGGAAGCCATGAATGAGGGCATTGTTAAGTTTATCTGTCACTTGCTGTGGAAACTCAACGCCCCTAACCTAGAAGGAGTAAAAATTGCCGCCCGGTATCAAGGAGATGGGGAGATTCTCTGGAAACAATCGGTACGGCTAGTGACTCCAGCCAATCAAGTTTATCGAAGCAAAGGACAAGCATACCGACGGTGGTTAAATCTGGACGGGATTAAATTTAAAACCCTGCGGTTAATGTTTATGATGGGTTCGGCCGTTTCTACCTTTGTATTGGGCTGTTGGGTGAGTTACTACGAAGTCAACGCCCAACAACTCCCCCTATCCAACCCTCAAGAAAAGGTAGTGATGGTCGCACCGCCACCAAAACGCCATGATACCGTGCAAGCCGCCTTAGAAGTAGTTCCAGTGGTACAACAGGAACAAGTCAAAAATCCCCAAGATCCAACGGTGACTTTAGTATTTGGGGGAGATGTCACCCTGTCCGATCACTTTGAAGATGTGATTGGGACGAACTACTCCCTACCCTTTGCCCAACTCCCCGAATATCAGGATGCCGATGTGGCTATGGTGAATTTAGAAAATCCCCTCACCCGTTCTACCCTACGCCGTCCTAACAAACAATTTAATTTTAAGGCCGATCCAGAATCCGTAAAAGTATTAACAGAAGGGGGAATTGATATTGTCAATCTCGCCAATAATCATACGATGGACTATGAGGAACCGGGGCTAGTGGAAACCATGGCAACTTTAGACCAAGCGGGAATTAAGACCGTGGGAGCAGGTCGGGATATTAAAGAAGCTCGTCGGCCCACGATTATTGAAGTTAAAGGTCAACGAATTGCCTATTTAGGCTATTACGATGCCGACTTTCATGCTGCTACTGAGAGTTTAGCCGGAACCAATCCCCGTTATGATGAGCGGGTAGCCGCCGATATTAAAGCCATTCGAGATCAGGTGGATTGGGTGGTGGTTAACTACCATTGGGGCGTAGAACTGGCGGAATATCCGGGGGACTGGCAAATTGACCTGGCTCGATTTACGATTGATCAAGGAGCCGATGTGGTGATTGGTCATCATCCCCATACCCTACAGGGTGCAGAAATTTATAAAGGTCGGCCGATTGTTTACTCCCTGGGGAATTTTATTTTTGGGGGAAATAGTCGCGCGGACTATGAAACTGCTGTGCTTAGAGTTGCCCTAAATGCTAACCATCAAATGAAGGTCGAGTTTTTACCAGTAGAAGTGACCCAATATCAAGCTAAGGTGATATCAACTAAAAAAGGCGAGGATATTATTAAACGGGTGGGGCGACTCTCACAAATTTTTGATCAGCCCATGCAGTCCTCCGTCGTCTTAGACACCCACCAACGACAGATTAAACAGGTGGATGCAGCCTTAACCGAACCGACTTTACCCTTAGTGACGGAACCTAAGCCAGAAAGTCCACCTACTGCGACGGAGATAGTCCCATCGGAACCCCCGAAAACACTGTTCTCCGAACCCATGCAGTCTCCAGTTTCTGATGGGTCGGGGTCTATGTCACAGACTGAATCCCCCTTACCCCCTAAATTAGAAACTAAAACGGAAACCCAGGATGACCTCAAACCCTATATTGATCAACCTTTTATTAAAGATCCGTTTATCTCCCTTCCTTCTTTTCCCCAGGCTCCCGTCCCTAGCACCCAAAGTTATAGGGGTTCCAACTCCCCAATTTCGTTTCAAATTGCTATTCCTAAACAGCAATCTGTGAGCACGGGATCTCATGCTGAAATTGATCTTCCTTTGAAACATCGAGAGCTTGATCAAGTCATAGGCTAAGATTCTAACGGTCACCCACTGAGTGAATTTGTTTACCTGTCCAAAGTTTATTTATTCCTAACTATTACTGTGTTTGCGATCGCACTGAAACCCCATCAACAATATAAAACCTACGTCCTATCTGACCCGGCTACCCAGTCGAGCCTAGAAGTTGTACCCGAACGGGGCGGAATCATTACCCGTTGGCAAGTCGAGGATCAGGATTTACTGTATTTAGATAGTGAACGGTTTGCTAATCCTGAGTTAACGGTACGGGGCGGAATCCCGATTTTATTCCCCATTTGTGGGAATTTACCCGATGATACCTACACCTATCAGGGTCAAAAGTATACCCTCAAACAACATGGTTTTGCTCGAAATTTGCCCTGGACAGTAGCACAACAGGCGACAAATCAGGGGGCTGCGATTACCTTGGTCTTGACAAGTAATCCCCAAACCCGTTCCGTTTATCCCTTTGATTTTGAAGTGGAGTTTACCTATACCCTCAAAGGTAACTCTTTACAAATTTTCCAACGTTATACGAACCTCTGCGGGACAACCGATAGTCTACCCGCCCAGACCATGCCCTTTTCCACGGGGTTACATCCTTATTTCCTAGCGGGAGATAAGGAGCAATTGGCTTTTGAAATTCCAGCGATGCAGTATCGAGATCAACGTAACCAGAAAAACCATTTGTTTACGGGGCGCTTTGATCCCTTGGAGGAGGAAATAGACGGGCTGTTTAATCCCTTAACTGGGTTAGCTACCACCACCATTGATCACAGTCGTCGCTCTAAAATTATTATGGGCTATAGTTATGCCTATTCTAGTGTGGTCTATTGGACAGTCAAGGGCAAAGATTACTATTGTTTGGAACCTTGGACAGCCCCTCGCAATGCGATGAATACGGGAAAATTATTGACCTATCTCAAGCCCGGAGCCAGTTGTGAGATGGTCGTCCACCTGAGTGCAACATTTTTTTGAGAAACCCCTTGCCAACCCCAAAGTGTTGTGTTACTATTAGAAACTGTGCGTGAGAAAAAGAAAAACGCGCGGGTCGCTAACTCAATGGTAGAGTACTCGGCTTTTAACCGATTTGTTCCGGGTTCGAGCCCCGGGCGACCCATAAAAGATTTACCAGTCATGCCATTCATCAACCAACAGTGAATGACATGACTGATAATGACTTATGTTCAGCATTCGCAGTATATGATTTTTTAATGTTCTCGTTGCAAATTGCATTGACGATGCACTAAACGAGCATTTTCTGGAATAGTTTTACCGCCTCGCCAGTAATGTTTTTCATGATCGAGAGCAGCATCATTAATTAAGGTAATGCGCTGATTACAAATTTTGCAAGTTGGGTCTTGTCGATAAATTTCTTCTTTCAACTGGCGGGAAAATACTCGTTGCGAGTCATTAGGATATGTAACCTTCATCACTTCAGCTAATCGTTGTTTCCACGTTGAAAATGAGTAATCAATTCTTTGAATATCTCCCGTTGAAGTTTTAACGCAATCCACCCATTTTTCATCTGTACTAATTAAATCTAAATATTCCTCATAAATTAGATCAGAAGCACGGGTTAAAGCACCTAAATCATAATCGGCGAATGAAACAGTAAGAACTTGAAAAATAGAAGCATTAAGCTGTGTTGACCAACTTCCTCTTTCTGTTCTTAATCGAAAGGCTTGAATTCCGAAAATAGTATAAGCTGCTTTCATTGATTTTTTAAAAGTCTCTCTAAATTCGTTAAGTTTGTCTGCGCCTGGATTTCGATAAGCTTGTAGAAACTCATTTAAAAAATTCTTCATTCCTTTTCGAGCATTCCTATAATTCATTTGCAAGAAAGCCAAGTATCGTAAAACTAAACCTCGATCTTTCATACGTTTATCCAAATTTCTTTGATTAACACAAGCTAAAAATTCATCTGATTTGGCGAGTTCTCGAATTAAGTCATTTAATTGACCTCGATAAAGACAATTCCTAATTTCCATATCATTCAGAACAATACCACCTGTATTCAAACGTTCAAAAATTAAAAATTTTAGGTTTTTGTCTGTATCCTTGGGCAGTTCAAAGGCTCTCATGGTACAATCTTCTAAATGATTTTGATATTCTGGAGGAAGTTGATTAAACTTACGCCCATTAAATTGCCGTAAGCTTTCTAATCCTTTAAGCTCGTATTTATTATCAAAAAAATTAAAAATAGATGTTAACCTTTGTAACCCATCAATAACTTCACGGGCTCCTTCTTCATTAAATGCTAAATAAATAACGGGAACAGGTAAACCAATTAAAAATGATTCAATTAATCGAGACGCTTTTTTTAAGTCCCAAACATATTCCCGTTGCCATTCAGGATCAACAATTAACCGTCCTTTTTTATACCATTTATGATATTCTGACAAACTGCGATCGCTTTTATCTAAAGATACACTTTGAGGTTCTACAACAATATCTCCTTCCTCATTGCCCTCAACATCAACTTCTTCAGATTGACGAGATGGTATTATAGATTCAATCCCATTAATTAATTGTTTCACTCTTTCCCATTGACCAAGCGTAACTGCATAGTTTGTTGATTGAGGTTGTCGAATCACCATCAATTCTTTTAAAATATCGTCTTCTTTAACTTGGTTTCTGAGAATTGGATTATTAACCAATTTATTTGTAAACTGAATAATAGCAAAATTTAAGTTTTTATCTTTACTTCTTCTGTCCTGATCAAGCCAGTAATCTTCATCAGGAAAATTATTGATCGCTTGAGGGAGTTCAAGGATTTTTGCTATAGCATAAATTCCTGAATCTTGGCCCGATATCCAAATTAATACACCATCACCAACAGACATTTGATTAGCAAATCGATTGACTAACCAAGGCATTTGTTCTAAATCTTGGATAGCATCAAGGATTCTGTAATATTTAGGGTTACTTTGAAATAGCCAATAAGCCATTGACTGCTCCTCTTATTTTTTATATTTTTATATTTTATATTAATCGGAGTCAGCCCTTTAGGGCTTAATATTATGGTATGATGATGAGCGATCGCAGAATTCCCAAAAGCCAACAGCGATACTTGACAAAATTAACATTATGTGATAAACGAAAGTTCAAAACCGATACGAGGCAACAAGATCAATTGTTGTGAGCTTTTCTGGGCTTAATTTAGAGTATTTGAAGTTCCTTACCTCTAGCCGTGGGATTGAAGCCCTGAAGGGCTTACTACGGTTTTGAAGCCCTGAAAAGCTGACTTCCATGCTGGCTCACCAAATTTGACAAATTTCTGATCCGATCCACCGGAAATTACCAAATTGTCTTAATATTGTTTTAATTAGGACGATCTCGGAACCAATTTACAAAACAACAACTTAGGAGGCAATTTTATGGCGCTCGTACCCATGCGGCTTTTGCTAGATCATGCGGCTGAAAACGATTATGGACTTCCTGCATACAATGTGAATAACATGGAGCAGATCCAAGCCATTATGCAGGCTGCGGAAGAAACTAATAGCCCTGTGATTTTGCAAGCTTCTCGCGGCGCTCGTCAATATGCGGGCGAAAGCTTCCTACGCCACCTGATTTTAGCGGCGGTGGAAACCTATCCCCACATCCCCATTGCCATGCACCAAGATCACGGCAACTCTCCCGCCACCTGCTATTCGGCGATGCGTCATGGCTTTACTAGCGTGATGATGGATGGTTCCCTCAAAGCCGATGGTAAAACCCCCGCCAACCTTGAATATAACGTGGCTGTCACCTTAGAAGTGGTGAAAGTGGCTCACTCCATTGGTGTTAGCGTTGAAGGCGAACTAGGTTGTTTAGGTTCCCTGGAAACCATGCAAGGTGACAAAGAAGATGGTCACGGTGCAGAAGGGAAATTAACCATGGAACAGTTGTTAACTGACCCTGACGAAGCTGTTGAGTTCGTGGAACGTACCCAAGTAGACGCTTTAGCGATCGCCATTGGCACCAGTCACGGAGCTTACAAATTCACCCGGAAACCGACTGGTGAAATTTTGGCAATTAGTCGCATTGAAGAAATTCACCGTCGTTTACCGAATACTCACTTAGTGATGCACGGTTCTTCTTCTGTTCCTGAAAATTTGTTAGAAATCATCAACAAATACGGTGGTCAAATCCCTGAAACCTATGGGGTTCCTGTGGAAGAAATCCAAAAAGGAATTAAGAGCGGTGTTCGGAAAGTTAATATTGATACTGACAACCGTTTAGCGATTACCGCAGCCTTCCGAGAAGCGGCTTTCTCAGATCCTTCTAACTTTGATCCCCGTCACTTCCTGAAACCTTCTATCAAATATATGAAGCAAGTTTGTGCGGATCGTTATAATCAATTCGGTTCTGCGGGTAATGCAGATAAGATCAAAGTTCAAACTTTAGATGAGTTTGCAGCTAAGTACGCTAAAGGTGAATTGAGTGCTACTACTAAAACGGCTGTGGCAGTTTAATTAATCGGCCCTGATTTTAGCTTTAAATCATCTAAGTTGATGAATTGAAAGCCTGGTTTCTTAAAAAAGAGGCCAGGTTTTTCCTTGTAGTAAGCGCTTCAGGGCTTAATTTTGATTTGAAACTCAGTGATTAAGATTTCCGTCCTGGCAAAAAAAGGGGGATTTCAAAATCAACTTTGCAAGATAGCATAGGAGGGGAAGTTTTAATATAGCAACCGCCAAGGCAGTTAAGACACCAGACGGATATTGGAACCCAGACGGTAAAGTGTTTTCCCCCTGGCCGTGCACGGGGGGTTTGGGGGGCTGTTCCGGTGTTCCGCTGTTCCCTGCTATATCGCTAAAAATTAACCTTTGGAGCAACTGACGGGTGTAATATATGGGGCAAAAGCTCAGACAATCAATGGAGCTAAAGCGAGGAGTGCCAATTGCTATAATAGCTTTGATAGCATTGGGAGTTATTGCTTATCTTGCTCACAGTTTTTCGGTATCCAAAGTATTGATACCGATTGTTTCCGTATTAGTGGCTTTTTTCAGTTCTCTAATGGCGTTAATTTATTATCAAAATCTGCAACAGTTAAAACAAAAAAATGCTTCCTTAGAGGCACTATTACAAACTACGAAAGAACGGTTTTTACTAGAAAAACATGATCTAGGAAAACAACTGAAAACAACGGTTGAAAAATATAGCAATCTTGAATCTAAAAATAAAGTTTTGCAGGAGATGAATCATCGAAAAGATGATTTTCTGAGGCAAACATCCCATGAGTTAAGAACTCCGATGAATGGGATTATTGGTTCCTTACAACTCCTATTGGATGATTTATGTGATGATCGAGATGAAGAACTGGAGCTTTTAAAACAAGCCCATGATTCTTCCCTGCATCTATTAACGTTAATTAATCAGGTTTTAGACTTAGCTCGAATTGAAGAAGGTAGAATTTCTTTTGATATTAAAACTATTGATTTACAGGCGTGTTTAACGGCCGCTCTTTACCTACAATTTTCTAATATTCGTCAAAAAGGATTACGACTCTATAAACAGGATTATTCCCACCGAATTAATGTCAAAGCTGACCCCACAAAACTTAAGCAAATTTTCATTAATATTATTGGGAATGCCATTAAATTTACAGACCGAGGCAGTATTTCAATTAGTACAGAAATTCGTCATGGTAATCATCCTCAAACACAAGAGAGTGAAGAAATAGCTGTGATTACGATTAAGGATACGGGAATTGGGATTTCACCTCACATTCAAGAAAAACTATTTCAACCCTTTGTGGTGGAAGATGAATCTCGACTCCACACCCTAGGAAGTACCGGATTGGGATTAGCAATTTCAAAAAATTTAGTCGAAATGATGGGAGGTAGAATTCAATTAGTTAGTCCAGGGAAGAATCAAGGAACCATCATTGAAATCTTTTTACCCTTAAGTGATGGAGAAACCTACAATTCATATTTAAACGAATAAACTAACCTCAAGGAGTCGGGAAAAAGAGAAAGGAAGATGTTAATAATTGTTGGGGTTGAATATTTTCTAAAAAGCCAATAATTTGACCTGTGCCTTGAACTTCAATTAAAGTTCCACCGCCAAGGGTACGTTCAATACTAGGAAATACCCCTCGCACAGCTTCTGGGGGAATGGAGGTTAAACGCAACTGAGCAAAAGAAGGAACTCCACTAACAATAATTAGATCTTCTCCGGGGGTAAAATCCGTAATTATATCTGCATTAGTGGGAATAAAATTGGATGAAGAACCTGTATTTTCGGGAGGAAAAGCACGAACCGAAAAGTTGTCAATCCCAAATCCTCCGGTTAACTGATTTATCCCTTTATCTCCGGCCAGATAATCATTTCCTCCTCCGCCCAAAAGGGTATCATTTCCCTGTCCTCCATAAACAGAATCATTCCCATCTCCGCTATTAATATAATCCGCACCTAAATTTCCTTGAATAATATCATTGCCATTTAAACCGATTAAAGAATCGTTTCCTTTCCCTCCAAATAAACTATCATCTCCAGCACCTCCCGATAGGGTATCCTGCTCCTCTAAACCATAAATGGCAAAGTTAAACGGGGCAAGAAACGGAGAGACTTGAATATAATCTGGGCCACTTGTGCCAATATATTGACCCTTTCTATTGACATCTTTTTGGGTAATCGTAATAATATTAACCCCCACTAGGGAAGTTGTAGTCCCTGTGGACATTGGCACAGGTTGTGAAACAGATAGAGATGAAAAATCTGGTTGCATTGTCATAAATCGACTCTCCCTAAAACATTAGGGCAAAGGAAATCACTGGGTTTCAAAAGCAATAACATCTTACGGTGATTGATCCTACCCTGGATTGGGGGCGATCTCGACGAGAAAATGAAAATTTTTCATGATTGACCCTGAAATTCTGCCCATAACAGTTAAGATTTAAGGAATAGTCGGGACTCGCTTTTGCCAATGAATCCAGAATCCACGCTCAATCAGCTTAAATCATCCCTTGGGGATGGTCAAATGCCTTCTAGTTACGGTGTTTACTTCAAAAATACCCTAGTTGCCCTGTGTCATGCCCTCGAAGATCACATTTTACAAAATAGTGATGCCACACCGGATCAACAACCTCTAGTATTAGTCACATTTCAGGAGGGAAAATGGTATCTTCAAGAAGCCGAACGGTATTTTGATATGGTTCAATCTTGTCGCCATGTTGTGATTAGTGCCGTTGCGGATAGTGGATTTTTGACCCATCGCACCGGGCAATTAGAGAATGTTTCTTTAATTAATTTAGACCCTTCTGATAGTTTAGTGATGGAGTGGAATTTAATTATTTTAGCTCCGAGCTATACCACTATGGTATTGTGCCATGAATTGATGTTGGAAGAATATCCGGCTCATAGTCAACCCACTATTGATACTGAACGAAAGTTTTATGGATTATGGACATTTGATCAGAAATTAGTTCGGAAAGCTGCTGAAATTTTAATTGAGCGTTTTCGACCATATAATCCCGAATTAGCAGATAATTTATTGGCAAAACATCAGCAAATTGTAGCTACACCTTATCATCAAGTTCCTGATTTAACTAGCGTAGTTTCTCGGATTGTTAGTTATTTACAATCTTCTCAACAAGAATTAATTACCGTTAACCGCCAAACCCGGGAATTATGGGAATTAGAAGGGCAAGCCAAACGAGTCAGCCGGAATATTAGTGGCAATAAATTACAGGCGTTTTTAAGAATGGCACAACGGGTGGATGAACGAGATCACGATAACCCCTGTGCTTCCTTACAAGTAGCAGCTTTATCAGAAACCATTGGTCAAATTTTAGATTTGCCTACGGTGACTTTAAGGCGGTTACGGTTAGCGGGATTATTATATAGAATTGGGTTAGCATCAGCACCGGATGAGGTGTTTAATCAAACCCCGGAAGAAATGGATGATGCCACGAAAAGGTTTTGGTCAGAACGGACATTAATTGGGGCTAGATTATTGGAATCTATGCCAGAATTATCGGAAGTTCGGGATGTCGTGTATTATTATTTAGAACATTGGGACGGCACGGGCAAACCCAATGGTTTAAAAGGAGAAGAAATTGATATTAAATCCCGAATTTTAGCCGTTGTAGCTTATTTTCAAGCCTTTATTCAACGCCGTGGTAAACGTCCGGCTTTGGGTTTAAGTGAAGCGCTAGAAAAATGTCAGGAGTTGAGTGGAACTCGGTTTGATCCAGCCATAATTGAATCTTTAAAAACCGTTGTAAAATTAACGGAAATAGGGTTGATGCAATTGCCAACTCAACCCTGTCAATTACCGAATATTTGGTTAGAGGAGGAGTTAACTTCTAAATCTAAACATCAAAAAGAATCTACAATTTAAGTTGTTTCAATCATCATTGATTATGACTATGACTCGCACATTATCGGTTGATTTTAATGCCATTAAACAAGGAAATATTAAAGACCTGACTAATATGAATTTATCCGGTATTGATTTGTCCGGTATTGATTTGTCCGGGGCTAATTTGTCCGGTGCTAATTTATCCGGGGCTAATTTATCCGGGGCTAATTTACAAGGAGCGCAACTCCGAGCTAATTTAAGAGGGGCTGATTTATCCGGGGCTAATTTATCTGGGGCTGACTTGAGAAATGCTGATTTAAGGGGGGCTATTCTATTCGATGTTGAGGTAAAAGAAGCGAGTTTTGCTGGAGCTTTTTTAACCGGGGCCACCTGTGGAAATTTGGATTTAAGTGGTATTGATTTAAGGGGTGCAGATTTACGCGGTGTTAATTTATCCCAAGGAATTTTATATCAAGCGGATTTAAGAAATACTAATTTATCCGGTGCAGATTTATCTCAAGCTGATTTAGAAGAAGCTAATTTATCCGGCGCGGTGTTGCGAGGAACAAATTTAGAACGGGCTAATTTACTATGTGCAATTCTGGAACAAACCTTATTTCTAGGTGTGGTTTTAGATGGCGCTTGTCTGGAAGGAACAGAGTTAGGGAATTGTTGATGGTTTCTAGTTTAAGTTGGTCTAAAATTTGTTATATCATGCTTTCACCTATGCACTTGTGGACACTGTTTCTGTTAACATATTAGCTGCAAGGAAGTTGGCCTAATATGTACAGGATTGAGTTTCATGGTAGATAAACGTCGTGGGTTGATTAGTGTAGTTTTGGTTTTAGCGGTGATTGCCTTTGTGGGATTTTCTATGGGGCCACTGATTAGTGGGATTGTCCAGAACAATCAGTCGAAACAACAACCGACTCCCACTCCCACACAATCGGCTCAAACGGGTAAACAATCCGATTTACAAGCACAAGCCCGGGGTTATGAGTTAGTATTGCAGCGAGAACCCGATAACGAAACGGCTTTGAAGGGTTTATTACAAGCCAGGTTAGAACTAATTCGGTTTAAGCAAGCCGAAATGAAGGATGTGATTGAACCTTTAGAGAAACTGGCAAAAAAACACCCTGAAGATACACGCTACAGTGTTTTATTGGCACAGGCGAAAGCCTATACCGGAGATCAAGAAGGAGCGGCTCAAACCTATCGTACTGTTTTAGCCAGTCAACCCGGAGATATTCAAGCCTTACAAGGTTTAGCAAATTTATTCCTACAACAAAAACGTCCAGAAGCGGCAATTGGATTATTACAGGATACCCTGAAATCGGCTGCAAATGCGAATCAAACTGTACCCAATACGATTGATGAAATGTCGGTGCAGTTAATTTTGGGACAGGTTTATGCAGAGGATAAACGCTATGATGAGGCGATCGCTATTTATGATGAAGCGATCAAAAATGATGAGAAAGATTTTCGTCCAGTTTTTGCCAAAGCTCTAGTTTTAAAAGAACAGGGAAATGCGGGAGAAGCGGAACCTTTATTCGCTAAAGCGGTAGATTTAGCCCCAGCAGTTTATAAAGATCAAATTCAAAAACAAGCTGGTAGTAGTATAGCTCCAGCTAAGTCTGTTAAACCCGGTTCTCCTAATGCTTTGGAAACTAAACCGGAAGCTAATTCTGCACCCAAAAAATCGGCCGAGTAAACTGGTGGCTTTCTCCTGCAAAATCTAGTTATAATTCCCTAGAATATAGTTAGGGAAACGTTAATTTTTTCAATCTAATTATGAACTTGAAACGTCTAGGCCATGTTGCTATTTGTGTGAATGATATCGACTCATCCGCAGCGTTTTATCAAAACTTAGGGATGGATTTGGTTTGGAAGGATACGGACTGGGCTTATTTAAAAGCGGGTGAGGATGGATTAGCTTTACTGAGTCCGGGTTATGATCAAGCTGGCCCTCACTTTGGTTTTGTATTTAGCGATCGCACCGAGATGGAAAGTGCCTATCATAGCTTAAAGGCTCAAGGGATTCCGGTGACAACAATTCATGAACATCGGGATGGTACGGCTTCCTTTTATGGGCGAGATCTTGACGGAAATGGCTTTGAATACCTGTATGAACCCATTAAATGAGTTAAGGGCGTTTTAACTAAAAACTATGTTTCAAAAAATTCGATGGGGAAGTCGCCGGAGTTCAATGTTTTATACTTGGGTTGAGGTAGATTTGTGGCTGATGGGAGCCTGTCTTCTTCTCACCGTATTTGCAGGAATTATGATCCGCAGTGTGGAGTTAAATCAAGGTTTAACTGATTGGTGGCAACATTGGGTGACGGGAGCGATTGGTTTAACTTTAGCTTTGATTTTTTCCCGTTGTCGTTATGAACGTCTGATTCAGTGGAAATGGGTGATTTATGGAATCACAAATTTATCGTTGGTTGCGGTACAAATTATTGGGACAACGGCATTAGGGGCGCAACGATGGATTAATATTGCGGGTTTTCATGTCCAACCCTCGGAGTTTGCTAAGGTCGGAATTATTATTACTTTAGCAGCCCTACTCCAAGAGTTAAAAAATCCAAATTTGAGGGATATGATTCGGATTTTAGCGATCGCTGCTGTTCCTTGGGGGCTGGTTTTTATTGAACCTAACTTGGGAACTTCTTTAGTGTTTGGTGCGATTACTTTAGGGATGATGTATTGGGGTAATATTCATCCTGGTTGGTTGATTTTGCTCCTTTCTCCAGTGATCACTGCAATTATTTTTAATGTCTATCTTCCGGCGGGAATTGTTTGGGTTGTATTAATGGGTTTTGTCGGTTGGTGGAGTCTCCCTTGGCGATGGCTGACTGGCCCTTTAGCTCTATTAGTGAATTTAGGAGCCGGAGAGTTAAGCCATATTCTCTGGAATGTGTTGCAAGACTATCAAAAAATGCGACTGATTGGGTTTTTGAATCCTGAACAAGATCCCTTGGGGAGTGGTTATCATTTAATTCAGTCTCGAATTGCCATTGGTGCGGGACAATTATATGGACGGGGACTTAATCATGGGACTCAAACTCAATTGAATTTTATTCCTGAACAACATACGGATTTTATCTTTTCCGCCATCGGTGAGGAGTTGGGTTTGATCGGTTGCATTGCAGTATTAGCTATTTTTTGGTTTATCTGTTTACGTCTAGTGATTATTGCCCAAACTGCTAAGGATTCTTTTGGATCTTTAATTGCTATTGGAGTCCTTTGTATGTTATTGTTTCAGGTGTTTGTTAACATTGGGATGAATATTGGCATAGCACCAGTTACCGGAATTCCTCTACCTTTCTTAAGCTATGGTCGATCTTCATTACTGAGTAATTGGATAGCCATTGGGATTGTACAATCGGTGGCTAACTACCGGCAAAAGCTTAATCTTTAAGCAATTTTACCTTTAATACCTATAGGAAATATTGCCTTAACTTAACACTTTTTTTCTTAAAAAATCCATTCTTTCTTACTCTATGCGAAAAACATTACAAGTTTGTTTTCTGGTATTTATAATTGCCAACTTTACGGCTTTTGTAAATCCGAGTTTAGCCACACCTGAAACATTGATTGCCCAAAATGTTCAGTGTAAGCCCGATGGCAATACTTTAGAAATGCGAAAATGTGCCTCTGATCAATATCAAATCGCGGATCAAAAGCTGAATCAAACTTACCAAAAACTCATCGGTCAATTATCTCCCGAACGCAAAAAACGGTTAATTGAAGCCCAAAGAGCTTGGATTTCCTTTCGAGACAAAACCTGTAGTTTTGAATCGAGTCAAGTTTTAGGGGGTACAGCCGAACCTTTATTTTTAACCCTATGTTTAGCAAAAGTAACTCAGCAAAGGGTTCAAGATTTGCAAGACTATTTAGCTAAAATTAAGTAATGTCCAACAGTTTAGGGTTAAATTCCGAGATGAATCGAATGCGTAAGATTGTGCCTTCTCTTCTCGGCTTTTTTCTATTTTGTCTCTCGATTTGGGCCATTAGCCAAAAGCTGGAAAAATATTCTATAGATGATGTTTTGATTAGTCTATCTAATATTCCTCAAATTAATAGGCTGGGTGCAATTGCCCTAATGACAACCAGTTATTTAATGACCACAGCTTATGATATTTTAGCGTTTATTTATATCGGGTTTCCCCTGAATTATGTTAAAGTCGCCCTCGGTGCATTTACCAGTTATGCAATTAGTAATAATGTTGGTTTGTCCCTATTGACAGGGAGTGCCGTTCGTTATCGGTTATATTCAAAATGGCGTGTTCCTCCAGGTATAATTGCCCAGGTAATTGCCTTTACTAACTTAACATTTTGGTTAGGATTATTGGGAGTCTGTGGATTAGTTTTTCTGTTGACCCCCTTAAAGGTTCCCAGTATTTTAGATTTACCCTTTGTTTCAGTTCGTCCGGTGGGAATCATCTTTCTTCTCATCATTGGAGTCTATCTATTATGGGCAAGTTTTAATCATAAACCTGTCAAACTTGGAGAATTAGAATTAAACTTTCCTACCGTCAGTGTTTCACTGGCTTTAATTGCTTTTGCCTCCGTAGATTGGGGAGCCGCCGCCGGGGTTTTATATGTATTATTACCTGAAGGTAGCACCGCTTCTTATCTCAGTTGTTTTAGCATTTATTTATTAGCAATGACGGCTAGTATGGTTAGTAATATTCCAGGAGGTTTAGGGGTCTTTGAAACTGTGGTTTTAACCTTGGTTTCTTCTCAAGTAAATCCAGCTAATGTTTTAGGATCTTTATTAGCCTATCGTGCCATTTATTATCTACTTCCAATGATTGTCGCAACTATATTACTGGGAATTAATGAACTAAAAAAGCATCACTAAGCTGTTTAAAAGTTATCCGCTATAGGTGATTATGACGACGAAATTTGAACCCCCAATTTCTACTCAACGTACAGGTTTATCTCTCCTCGTCGCTAGAATTTTAGCTCTGATTGTTACGGCTAATTTTTGTTTAGTCGTTTTTGATTTAAGTTATATTAAACTTCGTCGATTTTATTTACAATGGAGTCAACATCAAGCCCAATCTGAAAATACACCTAAAAATCAATATTTGCAGCAAGTTGATCAACTTGAAAAAACAATTAATCAATTTGGAATTGAGTCTAAAGAAGTTAAGTTAGCATTAAAAAATATTCGTGAATCGAGTTTACAAATATTTATAGAAAATCCCCCATTTCGGGTTTTAAATTCCTATGGAACTTTAGTAGAAATTCAAAAACGCTTTCAGAACCATGTCAAAATTAATAATTTTCAGCAAGCCTTGGAAACCTTCTGGAGTCCTGATTTTTTCAATCAAAAACAATGGCAAAAAGAGTTAATTTTTTTCAATCAAAATATTAGATTTTTAATTTTATTTAATGAACCCAGTTTAACCTATGATATTATTAAAGGGATTGAACCCGATCGTATGACTCAAAGTTATTTAGTTAAAGTTTCCGAATTAAAAGTTTATTTAAAATACAATGAGTTAAATACCCCGAAAGCCGAAACTTTACTCAAAGATCTACGAGAATCAAGTGCTAAGATTATTGATCGGACTTATTTTTTACAATTAGAACATAATTTAGGGCCATTAACAGAAGCGAAATATCGCATGATTAATCATATCTATAGTCGAGATCCCAGGGTGACAACTCGGCTAACTCCTACCTTAAAATTTTTATATAAAATTAACCTATTAAATTTTTTAGCCCCGGAGTTAATTTGGGCTGATCGCTCCTCCAGACAGGCTTTTTATGTCTTTTGGAGTGTGGAAAATTTAGAAAAACAAGGATGGGAAAAAGAACTCAAATTTTTTGAAAATGATATTCAAAGTTTAATGGAGTCATTCTATTTTCGACAATTGAGTTTAAATGGTCAATTTGTGAATCGATTTTGGTTGATTGATTTACCTTGGATCAGCCTGTTTTTCTTAATCTTCTTAATGGAAATCTATGTTCTTCGTTCTCGCCAACCCCAACTAACACTAAGGGAGGCAATTTTAAAATTATGGTATTATGTATTTTTGTTAATTCCTAAATTATTATTTTTACGTTTTATTTCAGCCATTTATCACTTAAATCGAGCCAATTTTCCGAGTTTACAACCAACTATTGATTACCTAAAATTAAAAATAATCTATAGTTTTGCTCAGGAATTAGTTCAAGTTTTGGTGAATCAAGGGGTTGATAAAATTAAAGATTTTGTTAAACAAGGAAGCCTGAAAAAGTTAGTTAATCCTCCTTCTTCCTATCAATCTATTTCCTTAGAAGATATTGAACTCGAATCCCAGTCTCCCCCCGGAATTTCTAACCAAATTGTTGAAATTACAATTGCTAAAGTGTTACCCACAATTCGTCCTGAATTAGAAGCTTACCTACACTATCAAGTCACTAACTCGATTCAACAGTCTGCGATTTATAAAGGATTAAATAAAATTCCTTTGATCGGAAATTTTCCTCAACAAGTTGCTGATAGTTTTGTTAAAAAAATTGCAATTACCATTTCAGAAAGTCCTAAAAAATCCCTGGAAGCAGGAAAAAACAAACCTCCAGATTTTATCGCCATACAGTTACAAAAACGCTTGACACGACAGTTCGTAGATACATTAAGAATAGAATTACAAAAAGAACAAATTTTTGATGATGCCGAACTAATTTTAGTCAAGTGGTTAGAAGGGTTAAAATCCAATCAAGTTAAAGATTTAGAAGCTAAACAAATCATTAAAACAGTTAACATCGAAGACAATAAACAAATTTCTCCGAGTCCAGATTCATAAAATCAAGCGATGGCTTTTCCCCTGGAGAGGGACAAGTTTGACGGCCTGTCTTTTGACAAGGGGGAACCCATTTTGCACCATAGAATAATTGATTCAATTTCCTAACAGGAGAACACCGATGAAAAAAATAATTTCAGTTTTGTTAGTCATGACCGTCGCTATTTTAACTTTTGTTCCCAGTGCCTTCGCCGCCGATTTAGCAAGTGGAGCTAAAATATTTGCGTCAAATTGTGCATCTTGTCACGCCGGGGGGAGAAACTTAATTAATGCGAGCAAAACTTTGAAAAAATCGGATCTGGAAAAATATGGGATGTATGATCTCCAGGCAATTATAACCCAAGTAACAAATGGGAAAGCAGCCATGCCTAGCTTCAAAGGTCGTTTAAAAGACAATCAAATTGCCGATGTTGCCGCTTATGTATTAGCTCAAGCGGATAAAGACTGGAAAAAGTAATCTAAATTAACCTGGGATTTTAATACAGTTAAACCTCTTAAGCTCTTTAATTAATTATAGTTTTGGGAGGTTTTCTGTTTTTTTGCATTGAGTTAAGAAATTAGGAAAACTTGATTTTGGTTCAAATAATCTGTTACAGTAAATAATTAGTCTTATTTTTATGTATTTCCTATGGCTCCTTTGCCTAATTATCGTCCTCGGCAACTTTCCCTCGGCCCGTTAGAAACGGAAATCCTAGAAATAGTCTGGGAATTGGGTATAACCACGGTTAAAGACGTCCATGAACGGATTTTATCTGACCCAAATCGAGAATTAGCTTATACTTCAGTAACAACAGTATTGCGTCGTTTAACAGATAAGGGTTGGTTAACTTGCAATAAACAGGAGCGGGCTTTTTATTGGCAAGCTTTACTCACCCGTGAACAAGCCCAGGCTATTTTAGCTTATGATCGTTTAAATAGATTTTTAGCCATAGGTAATCCCGATATAGTTGCTTCTTTTGCTGATAGTTTAGATACTGCAAGTTTAGATCAAATTGATGCCATTGCCTCACGCCTTGATGCTATTCGTCGCCAACGGGAGGGACAACAATAATGCACTTAATGATTATTTTATTCGCCCTAGGATGCGCGGTCGGTTTGCGACTTATCCCATTGTCTCAAGGGGAAAATTGGCATCAACGCTGGCAAAAATCTCTATTTTTGTTTGTCTGTCCACCTTTGGTTTTATTGATGACCGCTTTGGCGGTATTATCGATGGGAACAAAGGGGGAAATGTTGGGACTTCAAGCCAGTTGGTTTAGTTATTTTCTGGCTTTGGGATTTATCGGTTGGGGAATATTAACGGTTATTAAGTTAATCGGTCAATTGTGGCAATCTCAATACCGAATTCATCGCCTATCTCAACAGCTTGTGATGGGAAAAACAGCACGAATTTTAGAGGATGATTTTCCCTATAGCGCTCAAATTGGATTTTGGCAGCCGAAATTGGTAGTTAGTAGAGGATTATTAAACCTCTTAGATGAGACCCATTTAGAAGCAGTGATTGCCCATGAACAAGCCCATTTAAACTATCGAGATACTTTCTGGTTTTTTGCATTAGGCTGGCTACAAACTTTAACCATTTGGCTTCCTAATACCAACCAACTCTGGCAAGAATTACTATTATTAAGGGAAATGCGGGCTGATCGTTACGCCACCCAACAAGTTGACGCTTTAGTATTAGCAGAATCCCTATTATATCTTGCTAAAGCTCCTTTTGAATCTCCCGATTATGGCAATTTATCCTTTAGTTGTTCCATTCGTAGTAGTCGTTTAGAAGAAAGAATAGATGCAATTCTAATGGAAGATTCTGCTCCTTTAACCTGGGGATGGTGGGTGTGGATATTACTATTTTGGGTCTGTTTACCTTGGATTACAGTCCCCTTCCATTATTCCTAATCATACTAATTCTTTGAATAGCCTTAACCTTAAAGGACGGGATTTTATAGCAGTCTCGCCTGGAAATTAGGACATCAACTGATGCTCTAAACTCTTTTCTTCCCTGTTGCCTGTTATAGTCTGTTGACGATAGCGATAATAGGCAGCACAAGCTCCTTCAGAAGAAACCATTGGCGCCCCTAACGGATGTTCGGGAGTGCAACGGGTTCCAAAAACCGGACATTCCTGGGGTTTTTTAATCCCCTGGAGAATTTCACCACTAATACAATCTTGGCAGGGAGAAGAAGCGGGAATTAACTGTTGAGAATTAAACCGTTTTTGAGCATCAAAATTAATATATTTTTGTTTAATTCCTAACCCACTTTGGGGAATTTTTCCCAGTCCTCGCCATTCACGCGGTACAATTTCAAAAACTTCTTGAATGATAGTTTTAGCGGTTTCATTTCCCTCTGGACGCACGGAACGATTATATTGATTTTCTAATTTATATTCTCCCTTTTCCAGTTGTTGAATACATAAATAAATTCCTTGTAAAATATCAATGGGTTCAAACCCAGTTACAACAATGGGAATATTATATTTATCAACAATAGGTTCATATTCCGTATATCCCATCACGGTGCAAACATGACCCGCGGCTAAAAACCCTTGCACCTGACAATTAGGACTTGATAAGAGGGCTTCCATCGCCGGAGGCACCAGAACATGGGATACTAAAAGGGAGAAGTTATTAATATTTTGTTGGTGGGCTTGATAGACTGCCATGGCGGTAATTGGAGCAGTAGTTTCAAAGCCAACGGCAAAGAAAATCACCTGTTTTGTTGGGTTTTGTTGGGCAATTTTTAAACAATCTAAAGGATTATAAATAATTCGGATATCTCCCCCGGTAGCTTTAACACTTAATAGGTCTTTTTCACTCCCCGGAACCCTTAACATATCTCCAAAGGAACAAAAAATAATATTAGGTAAGGAAGCGAGGGCAATAGCTTGATCAATAATATTAATATCAGTAACACAAACGGGACAGCCAGGGCCATGAATTAAGGTAATTTCTGAGGGGAGAAGTTCATCAATTCCATATTTAACAATAGAATGGGTTTGGCCTCCACAAATCTCCATAATTTTCCAGGGTTTTGTGGTGATTGATGCGATCGCTTTTGCATAATCTTGAGCGAGTTTTCCGTCCCGGTATTCGTCAACAAATTTCATAATATTTTCTACCTAGAAATACTTTTGGGGTGATTCTAACACCCTAATGTTAAGGCAGAAATCATAAAAAAGCATTCCCCGGCCGAAACCAGGGAATCATAAAAAAGATATTAACCGCCAACGGTAATCGGTTGTCCATCTGCATCTAATAGCGCCCGTTTCGGGCCGTGAATCGGATCTTCAACAATAATAGTTTGATCTCGACTCGCACCTAGCGAAACAATTGCGATCGGAACTTTCATTAATTCCGCCAAAAATTTCAAATAACTGAGTGCGGCTGGGGGTAAATCTTCTAATTTCCGACAGTCTGCGGTTGATTCTTTCCAGCCCGGAAGTGTTTCATAAATGGGTTCGCAGCGAGCAAAAGTTCGCGCACTACTGGGGAAATGTTCGCACCGTTCGCCATCAATATCGTAGGCGATGCAAACCTTAATTTCATCTAGGCCATCTAAAACATCTAATTTAGTAATGGCCAAACAGTCTAAACCATTAATTCTGACGGCATAACGGCCAATTACCGCATCAAACCAACCGCAACGGCGTTGGCGTCCGGTGGTTGTCCCGAATTCGGCCCCGCGATCGCACAAAACCTGGCCAATTCCATCCACCATTTCTGTCGGGAATGGCCCCTCACCGACCCGGGTAGTATAGGCTTTCGCCACCCCAATCACCCGGTCAATCATCGTCGGGCCAACTCCCGTACCCACACAGGCACCACCCGCAACCGGGTTAGAAGATGTGACATAGGGGTACGTCCCATGATCCAAATCTAACAGTGTCCCTTGTGCCCCTTCAAATAAAATATTCCGTCGATCCTGCACCGCCGCGTAGATTTTTAGTGACGCATCGACGACATGAGGACGCAAGCGTTCTGCATATTGCAGATATTCCTCAATCACCGCTTCCGGGTCAAGGGGCGGGAGATTATAGAGTTTTTCGAGAATAACGTTTTTATTGCTAATCGTCCAGCGCAATTGTTCGGGCAAACTTTCGGTTTCCATCAAATCAATGATCCGAATACCCGTGCGTTCAGACTTATCGGCGTAGGTCGGGCCAATTCCCCTGCCCGTTGTCCCAATCTTTTGAGATCCCCGTTGTTGTTCCGATGCTTGATCCAAGAGGCGATGGTAGGGCATCGTAACATGGGCCGTCTGGGAAATCATCAAATTTTTGGTGGAAATCTTCAGCGACTCCAGTTGATCCAGTTCTTCGATTAAAATTTTGGGATCAATTACGGTTCCTGAACCGATGATGCACTCGGTATCGGGATATAAGATGCCTGAAGGAATCAAGTGCAGTTTGAAGGTTTGATTGTCCACAACAACCGTGTGACCAGCATTTACGCCACCTTGGTAGCGGACAACTACATCTGCTGAACCACTGAGCAGATCGGTTATTTTGCCTTTTCCTTCATCGCCCCACTGGGCACCGATAACAACTACGTTAGCCAAGAGAGTTTTCACTCCGACAGTTTACACAAATCCTGATTATCTGTTATTCCGGGAACTCTGTCAAATTAAGTTTTGTGAAATCTTTTGTGGAGACGCGGCATAGCACCTCTCCACTGAAGATGCTGATCTTGATAAGCTGTACTGCATTTAAACTGTATATTCCAGCGAGCGAGGACGCTCGCACTGCATAGGATTCAAGATTTCTGCATGACTAATTTAGATGCAGCAACAGCTTATCGGTTTTTTCAGCAAAAAAACAGTAATCTGTAGTGCGAGCGTCCTCGCTCGCTAAAATATATGGTTGAAATATATGGTTGAAATATATGGTTGAAATATATGGTTGAAATATATGGTTGAAATATATGGTTGAAATATATGGTTGAAATATATGGTTGAAATATATGGTTGAAATATATGGTTGAAATTCTCAAAGGATTACAACCTGTTTAGAAGACTTGCTACATTTTTATACAGCTTTTCATTATAACAAAAAAAAATAGGTTTTGGTTGATTATCCTAAAAAACAATAATCTTCATAAAAATACTAGGTTTGACCCCATATTTTTTTAGGGCTGTGCTATGGTGAATAGTCAATATCATCATCAGTTTATTATGCCGTTACACGCCGAGTTACATCGCCATTTAGGGGGTTCAGTTGTACCGCGCATTCTGTGGCGGTATTTCCAACGTCATAACCCTCAGTTTACCCAAGGTTTCGCAGAATATGAAGGGTTTGAAGATTTTTATACCAAGCCCCGCAATACCTTAGATGAATATTTAGAACTGCATACTATGGTTGAAAGTGTGCAGACCGTTGAAACCCTTCCCTATTTTATTTATCGGTTGATGCGCGGTGCTTATACTTTTGAAAATTTAGCCTATTTAGAATTACGTTATACACCCTATTTACGCACCCCAGAACATCTCAGTCAGTCCGAAAGAATTGACTGTATGGCTGAAATTGTGGAAGTCGTCGGAAAAGCCAGTCAACTTAGTAATACTCCAATTATCACCAGCCAAATTTTATGTATGCACACCCGACTTCCCTTTGAGGTCAACCGAGCTATTATTGATTTAGCTGCCCAAATGCCCCAATATGTTTGTGCTGTTGATATCGCCGGAGGGGATAATTATTATGGTCAACGGTTGGATGAATTTATCAATTTGTATAAATATGCCCTATCCTTGGGCTTGAAAACTACCGGACATTTATATGAAACTCCAGAAGGTTGTTATCCTGAATTATTGCCCTATTTAATGAGAATTGGTCACGGTATCCAAATTCCGTTATTACATCCAGAATTATTACCGGAATTAGCCAAAAATAATCAATGTTTAGAGGTTTGTCCCACGACCTATATTAAAACTGGAACCCTCAAGGATATTCAGCAGTTAAAAATAGTTTTTGAACGCTGTTTTGATGCTGGGGTTGATATTGCTATTTGTACCGATAATGCGGGTTTACATAATGTTCGTTTACCCTTTGAATACGAAAATTTATTAACCCTGGATATTATAGAATTTGAACAATTAGAAGCCTGTCAACAAGCCGCCTTTCGTCATGCCTTTGCCTGGCCCCATCAAAACCCACCCACACAAATTCTTCATGGTTTATTAAAACCAGAACTCATCATCAGTTATCAGTAAAGACGTGCCCGATCACAGCCATGCAGTAGGCTATTGGCGCGTCTATACCAGTTATCAGTAATCAGTTGAAAATTGCTTAACAATTAATAAACAATTTCGTCCATCTTCTTCTTGTTCATAACTTAAATAATCAGCAATATCTCGCATTAATTTTAAACCCCTTCCCCCTCCTGAATGGTGATCAATATCCGTGGGAAGATCCTTAATTTGTTTCATTAAATCAAAAGGACTTCCAAAATCCCAGATCCGAATTTCAACTTGTTGCTCTAAAACTGTGACTTCTAAATCAATCTGTAAATCAGAAGAAAGTCCTTTGTGAGCGTGACGAACAGCATTGGTAAATCCCTCCGCTAAAGCTAACTGACAGCGTAGCCAAACGGATTTAGGAATAAAGGACTGATACAGTTGATCAAACCAAGACAAAACCTTAGCTAGACTATCTAGGCTAGAGGGAACTTGAAGTGGAGTAATTTGGGGTAATGGCAATGGTTTTAAACCCTCTTATTCAATCACATTGACACTCCCTGTGCCTAAAGGCATGGGGATTCTTTGTTCGCAGAGCCAACTTGCTCGAACAGGATTTCTCCAGCCTGAGTAGAGGTCAATTCTCCCAAAGCGTTGCTTGCGTGCTTCGCAAAAGTTTCCGTATGTCCTACGGTACTTAATCCTCGACTAAGGATATTTCTAGCTGCGTTTTCATTTCTATCCATTATACAACCGCACCTACAAAGATGGGTTCTAGTGGATAGTTTTTTCTTAACAATTTGACCACAGCTAGAGCAATATGAGCTGGTATATTGCGGATTTACCGCCACCGTGACTCTTTCAAATACTTTACCAAAATATTCAAGCCAGATCCGAAACTGATACCAAGATGCGTCATTAATAGACTTAGCTAAACAATGATTTTTTACCAGATTTTTAACTCTCAAATCTTCGTAGGCTATCAAGTCGTTAGACTGAACTACGCACCGTGCTAATTTTACAGCATGGTCTTTACGTTGCCTACTTATTTTGAGGTGGTGTTTACCTAAAATCTGTCTAGCTTTGCCTCGATTTTTTGAACCTTTTACTTTTCTGGAAATCCGACGTTGTGAACGTTTAAGAACTTTTTCCCCTTGACGGAGAAATTTAGGATTCTCAACCATTATACCATTAGAGTCGGTGTAGTATTCCTTCAAACCCACATCTAAAGTTTTTCTGGAATTGGGGATATCCTTTTTTACCAGGAATTGACTTTTTGCAGTTCTCGTAAAAATGGGAAATAGCAGACCAGGCTCGTTCGGCACTAGATTGTCTAGCTTGAGAGTTGAGTTCATTAGCAAACGGAAAATTCTTAGCCAGCACGGCGCAATATTTGTTTAGATCATACTTATCTATTTTTTTATGATCCATCCAATAGCGTAAACAGCTATTGCGGACAAATTGTGCTGTACGAATCGCTTGATTTACTGCCTCAATCTGACTTGCTTTTCCGTAAGATTTGAACTCAAACACTAACATCGCCTTACCTTTCTTCGTATGTGTTATGCTATATCTTTGGGTACAAGATTGGTTGATATTGCAACAAAAGTTTATAATTAAAGCCTAACTAGAAGTTAGGGGTTTTAAACCCAATTTTCTGATAAACATCGGTATAATCCGATCTGTATATACGGAGCTACCAATGGAAACGGCAAAGCTGTTTATGAGTGGCAATAGTCAGGCGGTATATTTGCCGCAGAGTTATCGATTTTCTGGGGATGAAGTCGTAATTAAACGATTGGGCAATGCAGTGGTCTTGCTGCCGAAGGAAGACCCCTGGCAGGTGATATTTGATGCGATTCAGGAATTCCCAGAGTCGCTGCAAATCGAGCACGATCAATTTAGTCATCCCATTTTACAATTGATTGTTCACATATTCTTTAATCGCTGGTGGGAGGGTGAAGCGCGATCGACCCTTTTCCTTTACTTTTTCAATTAAACACCGACGTACCTCAACACTCATGTTTAAAATTCTGGTTATCGATGATGATGTTGCCATTTTAGAACTTCTTAAAAGAACGCTGAAGAAACAGGGTTATGATGTCAGCGTGGCGACCAATGGTGAAGAAGGCGTACAACAGGCTAAAGAACTATGTCCAGCATTAATTATTTGTGATTGGATCATGCCCAGACTAACGGGAATTGAGGTCTGTCGTCAAATTAAAGCCACCCCAGAATTATCAACAACACAGTTTTTTTTATTAACTTCTTTGGGTTCGGTTTCTGACCGAGTTACGGGGTTAGATGCGGGGGCTGATGATTTTATTTCTAAACCAATTGAAATGAATGAACTCTATGCTAGAGTTCGGGCTGGGTTGAGATTACATCAATTGAGTCAGGATTTACAAACTCAAAAACAACGCATTGAGGCTGAACTCGCCGAAGCTGCTGAGTATGTGCGATCGCTCCTTCCTGAACCTTTAACGGAACCGATTAGAATTGATACCAAATTCATTCCTTCTCGTCAATTAGGCGGTGACTCCTTTGACTATTATTGGCTGGATTCTGACCATTTATCAATTTATTTATTAGATACATCAGGACATGGTTTAAAAGCGGCACTCCCTTCGGTTTCCGTGCTGAATTTACTCCGATCTAGGGCAATTCCTAATATTAATTACTATCAACCCAGTAACGTTTTAAAAGCATTAAATACCACCTTTCAAATGACCTACCAAAACGATAAATATTTTACGATTTGGTATGGGGTTTATGATTTTTCAACTCGAAAATTATTGTATTCTAGTGCTGGTCATCCCCCAGCTATTTTGTTAACTGGCAAAGATCCCAAAAATCTCAAAATTGAAATGTTAAAAACCCGGGGAATGCCAGTTGGAATGTTTTTAGAGGCTGAATATATAGATGCAACCCACGATATTCCAGAATTCAGTAATCTTTATATTTTTAGTGACGGAGTTTATGAAATCCAACAACCGGAGAATACAATGTTGGGTTTAGATGGATTTATCTCTATTTTAACAGAATATAATCATTTACAATCGAACACTTTAGAATCGGTCTTAAATACAGTTAAAAAATACAACGCTGATAATCCTTTTGATGATGATTTCTCCTTACTAAAATTAACTTTTGATTAACCTTTTGCCCAGAATTACTGTCCAGACTTGCGACAGAAACGTAAAACTTAACCGATGGTGAAATTGGGAAACACCAATCTGTTTGAATTCAGATTACCCCCCGTTTTCACCCTAACTTATTGACCCAATTGAATAATCACTTCCAAAAATTTTTCTTGGTTTTCAAAAATCTCGAATACCCGATCCATGCTGGTAAGTTCAAATAAAATCTTAATTTGCTCATTAATAGAGCAAACAAATAATTTACTTCCAGCCGCTCTCACTCCTTTCAAAGCTAAGACCAATGCACCCAAACCAGAACTATCCATAAACGTGACATCTTGGAAGTCAATTAATATGATCTTGGCTCCTTTTTCAACTAAAGCAACAATATCCTGCCGAAATTGACTTGCTTTAGTGCCATCCAAAATCCCGTTAGGTTTAAGAATTTTAACATCAGAACTCATAGTTTTCTAAGGGTTGAACCCTCCATAAGACTCGCTCGACTCCGTTAGTATAGCTTTGAGTTGAACTCCATGCCAAATACATCCGTTTAACTCAAACACGCCTATACCGGACTGACCTTAGCGCGATAGAGCAGTTTACTTCCATATCGGTATCCAGTATATCGCACAATCACTGGTTCTCCGGGTTTAGCCGTTCCCTCCAAAAGCTGATGGAGATGGGGTTCATAGGGAACTTCTGCCCCAACAGGTGCGATCGCTTCTACTCCCCATTCTCCCATAAGCTGTTCTACCGGACTTACAAAACGTAATAATTTGACCGCCGGGAGTTGGGGATTTTCTTGAACCCGATACACCACCGTCGGCCATTGCAAGAGCCAGGACTCCAGGGTGTGCAGACTTTCCTGTTTCCATTCCTCGCGCAACACAGAGCGTTGTTGTTCTATCTGGGTTTGTAAACGTTGATATTCCTGTTCTAAATTCCCTTCAGAGGCTTTTTCTTCATCTGGGACAGAACCTGGAGCAAACACGGATAAGAGTTCCGTCAGGGAAATCTTTAAACCCTGGCTAATTTTCAGCAAAACACCCACAGGGGTTTGCAGTGCGAGTCCCCGTCGCAGTCGAATAATCTGTAACGGGGGAACCCCAGCATTTTGACTGAGTTCTTCTAGGCTAGAAACCCCCGCCCGTTGCATTAATTCCTGCAACTGGGAAGTATAATCAGGCAACGCAGATTCACTCATTCTAAGTTTTAGTTCACGAGTCATCTGCCATTGACGGCTCTTTAATTGCCTTGTAAATGGGATTCTAAGAACCACAAGCGCTGATCAATGGCGCGGGAAATTCCAGTATATAAATCGGCTGTATCCGCGTCGCCTAGTGCGCCTGTTTTATCAATGGCTTCTCGAACCATTTTGCCATAAGGAGCATAGCGATCGGCTAAGGCCACTACATAATCTTTATCATTGGCTAGATCTAAGGGAAATTCAGGTAAAATAGTGTCGGCAACCGCCATCCGAGCCGTTCCCAAAGCCGTCCCTCCCAAAGCCGTCGCCCGTTCTGCAATTAAATCCACATATCCTTCTAATTCCGTTGCCATTTCATCAAACAACAAATGCAACTGATAGAAATTAATCCCTTTGACATTCCAGTGAGCTTGTTTGACTTGGGTTTTTAAGTCTAGTGTTGTCGCTAAACTGTGATTAAGAATCTCGATAATTTCGGCGCGGGTAGCTTCGGGTAAATCAATTCGAGTCGCATAAAGACGTTGTTTACGGCTAGTTGTTACCATGATTGAAAATTCTCCTTTAAGGGTTTTATCAGATTATAGCAACCGACATGACTATTAAGACAAAATATAGGTGGCAATTCCCGCCCACCCACCGAATCTATATCCTAAGCGTTATAGTAAATGCTATAAGCTGTTGTGCATTTAAACTGTATATTCCAGCGAGCGAGGACGCTCGCACTGCATAAGATTCAAGATTTCTGCATGACCAATTTAGATGCTGAACAGCTTACAACTAATTTAAAATTGCTATATAATATAGGAATCCTAAATAAATTCTAAGGATTTCAGACCTTGATAAAATAACTAAAAGTTCATTACCCATTACCCATTATCCATTACCCATTACCCAAATACAATGAGTGTAAAAGACAAACCTAAATTTCCCCGTAATCTTCCCATCGGAAGTATCCTATTTTGGTTAGGAATTATATTTTTAATTGCTAACCTCACCTTACCCGGATTATTCGGGCCACAAGTTCCCCAGGTTCCCTATAGTTTATTCATTAAACAAGTCGAAGATGGACAAGTATCCCAAGTTTATCTCAGCCAAGATCAAATCCGCTATTTAGTCAAAAGCGAACAAGAAGAAACCGGACAAATCCTATCAACTACCCCAATTTTTGATATGGATTTACCCAAACGTTTAGAAGCCAAAGGGGTCGAATTTGCCGCTGCCGCACCCCCTAAAAATACATGGTTTTCTAGTTTACTCGGTTGGGTGATTCCCCCCTTAATTTTTGTCGGAATTTGGGTAGCTGTCGGACAATTTATGCAAAGTCGCGGCGGAGGTTTTGGCGGGCCCCAGGGGGCACTTTCTATTAGTAAGAGTAAAGCCAAGGTTTATGTCGAAAATGATGCTACTAAAGTCACCTTTCAAGATGTAGCCGGGGTAGAAGAAGCCAAAACCGAATTAGAAGAAGTGGTGGAATTCTTAAAGACTCCTGAACGATTTTTAAAGATAGGAGCTAGAATTCCTAAAGGGGTGTTATTAGTTGGCCCCCCAGGAACAGGAAAAACTCTATTAGCCAAAGCCGTAGCCGGAGAAGCAGGTGTTCCATTCTTTAGCATTTCTGGTTCAGAATTCGTAGAATTGTTCGTCGGTGCAGGCGCGGCGCGAGTTCGAGATTTATTTGAACAAGCCAAAAAGAAAGCCCCCTGTATCATCTTTATTGACGAATTAGATGCCATTGGAAAATCCCGTTCCAGTGGCGGAATATATGGGGGAAATGATGAACGAGAACAAACCCTAAACCAGTTATTAACCGAGATGGATGGGTTTGCCGCCGGACAAGCGACGGTGATAGTTTTAGCTGCTACCAACCGCCCCGAAACCTTAGACCCGGCCTTACTGCGTCCCGGTCGATTTGATCGCCAAGTTTTAGTTGATCGTCCTGATTTATCCGGTCGTTTAATGATCCTAGAAATCTATGCTAAAAAAGTTAAAATCGGGCCCGATGTGGAGTTAAAAGCGATCGCTACTCGTACCCCTGGTTTTGCTGGCGCAGATTTAGCTAATATAGTTAATGAAGCTGCCTTATTAGCTGCTAGAAATAAACGGGAAACCGTGAGTCAAGCCGACTTTGCTGAAGCCATTGAAAGGGTGATTGCTGGGTTAGAAAAAAAATCCAGGGTTCTTAACGAAAAAGAGAAGAAAATTGTCGCCTATCATGAAGTTGGTCATGCCATTGTTGGGTCAGTAGTATCCGGTCAAAATAAAGTTGCTAAAATCTCAATTGTGCCACGGGGAATGGCGGCTTTAGGATATACTTTACAACTGCCCACCGAAGACCGTTTCTTACTCAGTGAAGAAGAAATTAAAGCCGAAATTGCTACTTTATTAGGGGGACGTTCGGCCGAAGAAGTTGTGTTTGGAAGTATTACCACAGGCGCAACAAATGACCTGCAACGGGCAACGGATTTAGCCGAACGGATGGTCACCAGTTATGGGATGAGTAAGGTATTGGGGCCATTGGCCTATGAAAAGGGTCAACAAAATACCTTCCTCGGTGATAATATGATGACGAATCCTCGCCGTTATGTCAGTGATGAAACCGCAAAAGCCATTGATGATGAGGTGAAACAATTAGTTGAAAACGCCCATGAAATTGCCCTAGATATCCTGAATCAAAATAAAGATTTAATGGAGCAAATTGCCCAACAAATCTTAGAAACAGAAGTGATTGAAGGGGAGAATTTACAACACTTGTTAAATCAAGTTAAATATCAGACTAAAGTTGTCACTGCGATCGCATAATTAATCTATCCCCCTCTTGTTTTTCGTTCCCTGGTTCCACCAGGGAATGCCGATCAGAGGCTCTGCCTCTAAAAATACTATCCTATTGGGAGAAGGGTGGCAGAGCCACCCTAGGAGCATTTCTAGGTAGAACCTAGAAACGAGGTTAATGAGAGTAAACTAGAACCAAATTTTATGAGTATTAAAAAAAGACCTAAATTACCCAGTTATCAAAAAATTACCCAATTTTTATTAATCTCAGCCGGGGTAATATTAATCGGAAATTGGTTGTTTCCCCAACTGACTCGTCCTCGGTTTCCTAAAGTTCCCTATAGTTTTTTTATCCAACAAATAGAAGATGGTAAAGTCTCAAAAGTTTTAGTCGGAGAAAACGAAATTCTTTACCAAATTAAAGGAAAAGATAATCAACCGGAAAGTGTTTTATCCACAACCCCAATTTTTGATTTAGAACTTCCCAAACGCTTAGAAGCCAAAGGGATCGAATTCGCCGCCGCTCCTCCTCCTAAACAAAGTTGGGTTAATGTTGTCTTAAATTGGGTAATTCCGCCTTTAATTTTAGTAGTGGCGTTTCAATATTTTATGAAACGAGATCCCCAAGGAGCATTATCAATTAATAAAAGTAAAGCCAAGGTTTTTGTTAAAGGTCAAACCGATAATATTACCTTTGCCGATGTGGCGGGAGTTGATGAAGCCAAAACCGAATTAGCCGAAATAGTTGATTTCCTGAAAAGTCCCCAAAGATTCACCGAAATTGGGGCGAAAATTCCCAAAGGTGTGCTATTAGTTGGCCCCCCAGGAACCGGAAAAACCCTATTAGGAAAAGCCGTAGCTGGAGAAGCCGGAGTTCCATTTTTTAGTATATCCGGTTCTGAATTTATTGAATTATTTGTAGGAACCGGAGCCGCCCGGGTGCGAGATTTATTTGAACAGGCGAAAAAGAAAGCTCCCTGTATTATTTTTATTGATGAATTAGATGCTATTGGTAAGTCCAGAAGTAGTGGAAGTTTCCAGAGTGGCAGTAATGATGAACGGGAACAAACCCTAAATCAATTATTAACAGAAATGGATGGTTTTGGGGTAGGAGATGCCACGGTAATTGTATTAGCAGCCACCAACCGCCCCGAAGCCTTGGACGCGGCATTATTACGCCCCGGACGCTTTGATAGACAGGTATTAGTCGATAGACCCGACTTAGCCGGACGCAAAGCCGTATTAGAAATTTATGCTAAAAAAGTTAAATTAGAAGACGATGTTGATTTACACACAATTGCCACCAGAACTCCGGGTTTTGGCGGGGCAGAGTTAGCTAATTTAGTCAATGAAGCTGCCCTATTAGCGGCTAGAAATCAACGCAAATTGGTCAAACAAGAAGATTTTTATGAAGCCATTGAAAGGGTGGTTGCCGGGTTAGAAAAACGCAGTCGCGTGTTAAATGAAAAAGAGAAGAAAATTGTCGCCTATCATGAAGTTGGTCATGCCATTGTGGGGGCGTTAATGCCGGGGGGTGGAAAGGTTACTAAAATTTCGATTGTACCGCGTGGAATGTCGGCGTTAGGATATACTTTAAGAATGCCAACGGAAGACCGTTTTTTAATGGATGAAATCGAATTTCGGGAACAAATTGCCATGCTATTAGGAGGACGATCTGCCGAAGAATTAGTCTTTGGAAATGTTACCAATGGTGCCTCCGATGACCTACAACGGGCAACGGAATTAGCCGAAAGAATGGTACTTAATTATGGCATGAGTAAAGCCCTGGGGCCCTTAGCTTATGAAAAAGCCAAACAGAATAATTTTCTAGGCAATTCGGAGGCAAATTTGCGCCGTCCCATGAGTGAAAAAACCGCAGAAGCTATTGATGATGAGGTGAAGGATATTGTTAATAATGCTCATCAAAAAGCCTTAGCTATTTTGAATTATAACCGAGAATTATTAACAGAAATTGCTCAAAAAGTATTGGAAACAGAAGTAATTGAAGGGGATGAATTACAACAGTTATTAGATCAGGTTAAACCTGTATCTCGATAATTGATATTTTCCATCTCAGATTAGATCAGGGTCGTCTTCAATTCAAGAAAGATGAGGACATTAACTTTCTTCAGTGGGCAAACTAGCTTTCCAAGATTTACAAATTTCTTCAGAACCTGCTTTGGCAATTTTTTTAATTACTAACGTAGCAATTAAAGTAGCGATCGCCGGAGCTAGTCCTAATCCAGATACGAGAACAGGAGCCAATATTCCTGCCGCTTTAGTATAATTTTGGTTAATGACTTCATCTAACACTTTCTCCGTTTCTGAATCTGAACCCAAAGGATTACACATCAGATCATAAAGTCCTGAATTGAGTCGTTTCAGTAACTGTTGACCTGCGGCTAATACTTCAGGACTGATCGGTGCTCTAGCCGCCGCATCAAGATCAATCGAATCAATTGTTAATCCCTGACTTCCACCTCTAACATCAGAGTCCATTTCTTAAACTTGAAGACCCAATTGTGCTTCTAGGGATTCTTCATCCAGTTCTAACAACTGTGGGATTAATTCATTGTAATCTTGCATTGAAAAACTCCAGCTAAAGTCAGTTTATTATTTGGGGATTAACCGATTTAAAATAGGGTTTTATTCCTATCTATTTAATGGAATTAACTTTAGCTAAATTTTACTAAAAAACTTGGTTAAAGTCAACTTTATTTAAACTTATTGCTAGGGAAAACGGTTCTCGCGTCCTTCTGGTGATAACGCCAACTTATAATCTAGTCCCAGGTTGTGCGATTAATAAAATCAGGGCAAATATAGCAGGGAACAGCTTAATTGGAAGGAAAAAAATTCACCATCTAGGTTTCAGCATCCTCTCCCCTGTCTCCTGCTATCAAACAAAACTAGCTTTTTTTTAACACAAATTCTACCTTTTCCGTTGTCCATTCCTCACTGGCATCTACCGCCATTGTAACCTTTCGCGTTGGGTTATTTTCATCCACAACAGCCGCTAATAATTTCTCCAAGGAATTAGTCGGTGGCTGAGTTCCAAATCCTCTTCGTTCTTGGTCTAAGGCGGGTAATTCTAAGAATTCAAATAATTTATTAATAAAGTTTTCTTGCCCAAAAAAGAAGTCGGCATCTTCTTCCTCAAAAGCTGCTAATCCTTGATACGGGTTCGGGGGAATAACATCATCAAAAACCGGAATATCTGTATTAATTAGAGTCGGAATTAAGGGTTTTTTCTTAAAAACAGGAGTTTCCTGTTCTAAAAAACTCATCATCTGCGAACGGCCTAACTCGTAGGCTTCTTCGACTTCATATCCGGCGGCTAGAGCATCATAAAAAGCAACGGAAAAAGCAACGGCGGCTTTATCCCCCACCGCTTTCTTCATTCCTAATACATAATCAACATATTGACTAATTGCCTCGGCTTGTACTTCTGAATAACAAGCATTTAAAATCACACATTCAACACTTTTTTTGGCAAATAATTTAAACATACTGGCGAGGGTTTTCGTCTCCAGTAAGACCATTTTTCCCGTATCATCTTCGAGGACAATTCCATCCTGTCCTGCCCCATGTCCGCAGAAATGAACAATTTGCGGTTGATAATCTAATATTGCCCGATAAAAATCACGAGAACGGACTGCTAATTTCTGTTCTAATTTATACTGATGTCGTTGATTTGCCCGTCGTAATCCTTCATCAATTTCCCGAATTTCTTCTTCTAATCGCAACCGAGACGTATTAGTTGGGTTAGCAGCTAGAATCAGAATTGTCTTAACAGCATCATTGTTATTCATCAATTAATAAAAATTATTTATGTCCATTTTTTATATCTGGCTAGTAACGGTTTAACACATCAATTAATGATTGTCAATGTATTTTTTAATTCAGATCACAATCAGGATAGGGAATAAACTAAACTTTTGGCTAGGTGCAAAATAAAACAAGAGATGCTATAGATAATTTTTTATAATTCTAAAATTAAGAGGGTGCGATCGCTTAACTTTCAGGCAAAAAATCACGATCAAGTACCTGTTCAGAAGTCAAGGGACAAGTTAACGAAAAAACATCTAATGATAAACCCGTTTCCACAGATGCTAATATTCTAGCATCTTGATAGGTTTCATCAAAAATTTGTTCAAAATATCCCTTTAAACTAGGACTGGCTTTCAACTCTTTACTAATTCTAATTCGATGTTCTATTATCGTAGACAGCCAACTATTAGAACGGCGTTCAGGTTGATATTGATATTTGAGTAAGTGCATTAACAAAACTCGTAAATTACTCTCGATCGCTCGTTTATCACTCCTCCCCATACTCTCTAATTCTTCAATTAAATTATCTCGATCCAGTTCTAAAAAATTTTCTGTCCTTAATAAATTAACTGTTTTTTCAAGCCATAAATAAAAATCTTGATCATACAAACTAGACAGTGGAAGTGTTTCTGATGGGGGTTGAAAGATTGTCATTTTGTTCTCTCGCTGTTACTGATTATAGAATAGCTTAGAATTTATTTATATATTTGGAGTGGGGAAGCAATCTATAATCAAAAACGGTCTACAAAATTGGTAACTCTCTAGTCAAATCTGGGAACAATACGCTACAATCAGGGATTTAGCACCACTGACTAAACTTGCCATGCCTCAAACCGCCTCAACCCAGAATCTAATATCCACTTCGGTTGTGAGTTTAAATATTGCCCCAGCCCAAGTTTTACGCGGCAATAACGCCTTAACACAAGCAGGAGAGGCGATCGCAGGCTTTGGTCAACGGCCCTTAATCATTGGTGGCGATCGCTCCTTACCCCTGACTGTTCAAGCCCTACAACCCATTTTAGAACGTCATCAACTCCAATATTCTCAAATCTACTATGGGGCTGACTGTAGCGAAACCAGCTTAACCGCCCTACGTCAAGCCGTTAGCAACCATAAGGCCGATTTTATCATCGGGACGGGGGGCGGAAAAGCCCTGGATGCGGCCAAACTGATCGCCCATCAATGTCATCTCCCGATCGTTACCATTCCCACTTCTGGGGCGACCTGCGCCGCTTGGACAGCCCTCTCTAACGTTTATTCCGAGGATGGGGCTTTTTTATATGATGTTAGTTTAGCCCGGTGTCCTGATTTATTGATTTTGGACTATAACTTAATTCAAACCGCCCCCCAACGGATGTTAGTGGCGGGTATTGGGGATGCGATCGCTAAATGGTATGAAGCCAGTGTCAGTAGTGGACATTCCGATCAAACCTTCATGATTGCTGCGGTACAACAGGCGCGAGTCTTGCGAGATATATTATTACAAAAATCCTTAACCGCCTTACAAGACAACGGTGGCGAAACTTGGCGGGAAGTTGTCGATGCGACGGTATTACTAGCCGGAGTGATTGGCGGTATTGGTGGCGCCCAATGTCGCACCGTTGCGGCCCATGCGGTTCATAATGGTTTAACCCATGTTGCGGCTAGTCACGGGACTTTACACGGGGAAAAAGTCGCCTTTGGAATTTTAGTACAACTGCGTTTAGAAGAAATGGTACAGGGCAATCAACTCGCGGCCACTGCTAGACAACAATTATTAAAGTTTTACACTGATTTAGGTTTACCCCAAACCCTGAATGATTTGGGAATGGGTAAAATCACCTTAGCCGAACTGCGACAAGCCGCCGACGTTGCTTGTAATGAACGTTCTGATATTCACCGTTTACCGTTTAAAGTAGTTCCAGAACAGTTAATGGCGGCAATGGTATCAACTACAGCCCCAGGGGAATTACGAATTACGAATTACGAATTACGAATGGGGAAGACCAAAGACTCTTACCCAGAATCCTAGACAAATGGCGATATAGCAGGGAACACCGGAACAGCCCCCCCAAACCCCCCGTGCACGGGGGGCTTGGGGGGAAAATACTTCACTGTCTGGGTTACAAGATCCGTCTGGTGTCCTAACTGCCTTGGCGGTTGCGATATCAGAATTAAGAATTGAGAAGGGAAGGAAAAAAGCAGACCTGATCGGGGGAAAATAAAGAATCACTTTTTTCTTCTACTGAAGACATTAATTTTAACCTCACATAATCGACCAATGACATTAGATTGGATTAGCCCTGCTGACCGGATACAAGCCTTACCTCCTTATGTTTTTGCCCGTTTAGATGAATTGAAAGCCAACGCCCGTCAACAGGGCTTAGATTTAATTGATTTAGGTATGGGAAATCCTGACGGGGCCACACCTGAACCGATTGTTGAAGCGGCAATTGAAGCATTAAAAAATCCGGCAAATCATGGCTATCCACCCTTTGAAGGAACGGCTAATTTTAGACGAGCAATTACTAATTGGTATCACCGACGTTATGGTGTTTCCCTCGATCCCAATGGCGAAGCTTTACCCCTATTAGGGTCAAAAGAAGGATTAGGTCATTTGGCTTTAGCTTATATTAATCCGGGGGATCTGGTGTTAGTTCCTAGTCCTTCCTATCCCGTGCATTTTCGGGGGCCAATAATTGCCGGGGGAAAGGTTCATTCTATTATTTTGAAACCGGAAAATAACTGGCTAATTGATTTAGGATCTATTCCTGATTCTGTTGCTGAACAAGCTAAAATTCTCTATTTTAATTATCCCAGTAACCCCACGGGTGCAACCGCTCCCAGGGAATTTTTTGAGGAAATTGTTGCCTTTGCCCATAAATATCAAATTCTGCTAGTTCATGATTTATGTTATGCCGAATTAGCTTTTGACGGTTATCAACCTACGAGTTTATTAGAAATTCCTGGGGGAAAAGAAATCGGGGTAGAATTCCATACTATGTCTAAAACCTATAATATGGCAGGTTGGCGAGTTGGTTTTGCGGTGGGCAATTCCAAGGTTTTACAAGGGTTAAGAACCTTAAAAACTAATTTAGATTACGGGGTATTTTCGGCACTACAAACGGCGGCGGAAACTGCTTTGAATTTGCCCGATTCCTATTTAAAAGAAGTTCAAGAACGCTATTGCACCCGGCGAGATTTCCTGATTAAAGGGTTAGCAGAATTGGGCTGGAATGTGCCTAAAACCTTAGCTACAATGTATTTATGGGTTCCCTGTCCAGAGGGGATGAATTCCACGGATTTTGCTCTCACAGTCTTACAACAAACAGGTGTGGTTTTTACCCCTGGAAATGCCTTTGGTATCGGTGGAGAAGGCTATTTTAGAATTAGTTTAGTGGCAGATTGCGATCGCTTGGGAGAAGCATTAAACCGCTTAAAAGATGCTAATATTCGGTATCAACCCTAATGCGTTGTTAAGCTGTTGTTGTGCTTCAGCACTCATTGAAGAAGGGCTAAAGCCCAACAACGGTAAAACAACGAGGAATTTATTAATATTATGAATAATTGTTTGTTATGGAATATGAAAACAATCGGAATTTATGTAATTTTATTGCTCAAAAAATCAAGGAAAATTCCCAAAATAGAATTACTTTTGCTGATTATATGAACTGGGTTTTATATCACCCAGAATATGGATATTATAGCATTAATAAACCCAAATTAGGAGCAGAAGGAGATTTCGTTACCTCTCCATATTTAGGATCGGATTTTGGGGAAATGTTAGCAGAACAGTTTTTCCAAATCTGGGAAATTATGGATTGTCCTAACGCCTTTACTTTAGTAGAAATGGGCGCAGGACAAGGAATATTAGCTAGTGATATTCTATTATATTTACAAAAAAAATATCCTGACTTTTTTCAATGTTTAAATTATATTATTATCGAAAAATCTAATTTTCTCAAAGCTCAACAACAACACCAACTCAAAAAAACCCTAGCTGCTTCAATATCAATTCAATGGTGTGACCTTGAGGATATTCCAAATAATAATATTATCGGTTGTTTTTTCTCTAATGAATTAGTAGATGCTTTTCCCGTTCATCAAATTATAGTTCAGGATCAACAGCTTCAAGAAATTTATATTACCTTAGATTCAGAAGTAAAATTTAAGGAAATCATCGCCGAACTTTCTACCGAAAAGATCACAGATTATTTTAAATTAATTGATATTGATTTATGTTCTAATTCTTACCCAGAAAGATATCGAACAGAAGTTAATTTAGCTGCCCTAGACTGGATCAAAACCCTAGTGACCAAACTGAATCAAGGCTTTATTTTAACAATTGATTATGGTTACACCGCCCAACGATATTACCTTCCCAGTCGCAAAGAAGGAACCCTACAATGTTATTATCAACATAGTCATCATAACGATCCCTATCTGAATATTGGTCGCCAGGATATCACCGCCCATGTTAACTTTACCGCCTTACAACTTTATGGGAAAGACTGGGGAATTGATGGCGTTGGGTTTACACAACAGGCTTTATTTTTAATGGCGTTAGGGTTAGGCGATCGCATTTCCGCCCTATCCCAACCCTCAAACTATTCTATTTCAGAAATATTACAAAGACGAGAATGCTTACACTCTCTAATTGATCCTATGGGTTTAGGCAATTTTGGCGTCCTTCTACAATCTAAAGGCTTAAGTCCATCTCAACAACAAATTCCCCTTCAAGGTTTCAGTTTTCCCATTTAAAGCCCAAAAAAGCTCCGACGGTCAAAAACTTGATGCTGATCTTCGTTTTCTGCGGATATTGCAGAAGATTAAGTGTAATTTGCTACCTACATACGGATATATTTGTACGGAATCTTGTGATCAAAATCACGGCTTTTATCCTCAAAAATCCATTTTTATTTTAGGTAGATATAAAGTCCACACATCCGATAGAAAGGTTTTTTTAGCTAATTTCATCATCCCTTTATATTTGTACCGACCCACTGTAAACCTTCGGTAAAAATAACCAATATTTACAAAAACCTATAGACAACCCCAAACTAATTGCGTAATATTGGTAACAGGGTAGGACAAAGAGACCAAGAACGCCTAAGTTCAATCCCCTTGTTTCTACCCCAGGCTATAAAATATAAAGGATGAGGCTGAGATGAAAAACACACTATCTAAAATTATTGGTTCTACTATATTAGCTACTGGAGTTGCAGTTTCCTTGGTTGCAGCACCTGCACAAGCAGGAAATGGAAATGGAAATGGAAATGGAAATGGAAATGGAAATGGAAATGGAAATAATCAACAGACAACTCCAACAACTCCAACAAATTCCACAACAACAACTTCCAGTACAGGTTCCACAACTTTAAGTACAGGTTCCACAACTTCTAGTGCAGGTTCCAACATTTTCACGTTTGGATTTGGCAATGTCTTAGGTGGCGACACAGTTGGAGATAATCTTGTTGGCCAATTTAATTTTGATGTCAGCAAAACCAGTAACAACAAAGTTCTGTTCCAGTTTAAAAATACAGGTACAGTATCAAGTTCATTTATTAGCCAGATTAAATTTTCTGATGCTAGTAATTTACTGAACTTCAGTGCTTTGGCACCTAGTTTCAATATTTTGAATCCTGATGCTGGAAATTCTGTTAGTTTTGCCCTAGATACTGCTAATAAAGATTTAGCTCAATCTAATCTTATTACAAATTGGGTGGACAGCTTTGGTTTTGCATCAACCCAACAAGGTGCTAACCAAGCCGGAGTTGATCAAAAAGAAGCATTAGGCTTACTGTTTGATGGTAACTTTGACTCAGTGATCAGTAGCTTAAAGTCTAATCAGTTAAAAATCGGAATGCACGTTCAAGGAATTTATAATGGTAAAAGCGATGTTTTTGTTAGCTCTGTAGAAATCATCAAACCCGTTGAAGTTCCCGAACCCGCCACATTAGTTGGTTTAGGTTTAGCTTTTGGTGGAATGTTGGCTTCCCGTCGTCGTCAATCTAACTAAGAAAACGATGATTAAATTAGTCATCCCAAACCACTCAAAAATTGCATTAATATCTGTCTCACACTGTTGAGACCCTCAACCTTCATCTTATCCAAATAGTAGCGGTACTCATCATGCCGCTACTTTATTTAAGAAATAGATAACTCCAATTCAGGCTGTAGTTACAAGATTTAATCAATTGTATATCCAAACAATAAAATTACTATCAAAATCAGAGTACCGGGTGCATTTATCTATTAATAAACATCAAAAAATACAGTTTTAACTCAGGTAGAATTTTAATCTCCCTGAGTTTTTTTAAAGTTAGCGATCGCTTTTTATTGAATATTAACTAACAAATTGAGGCATAATTTCCGCCGCCGTAAATAAACCGTAAATCCCTCGACGATGAAGCTGAATTCCTGCCTTTAAATAGCCAAAAGCTGGCCCACAAACATTAGCTGCCATACTGGTTTCATCCCCTAAAGTAAAGGTATGGGTTGAAACTTTCCCTTCAAAAGTTCGGCCGGTAATTTGAACATTTGTACTTAAAGGTTTTTTGGGGTTGCGAGTATCCACAATTCCACCCACGGTAACGCGATCGCGTGAACAAATACCCGCCAACTCTAACATAATATCATCGGCGTGTTCCATATTTTCCAAGGTCAGTAAGCCCCCCGTTTCTGCTAACAAGGCTTCTATCTCTGCATCGGTCATCGCTCTAGCTTGTTCAACCGTATATCCGGGTAAATGACCAATATCTTCTCGAATAGTAGCGCGATAGGCTTCCCAGTTAGCAATCCCGACTCCAAAAGTAATTTTAATGTTGTGAATTTCTGTATAACTTTGGGCGGCGAGGGCGGCTGCTGCTGTTAATAACCCAGGTGTCGCTCCACATCCGGTCATATAGGTAATTCCGGCGGTTTGTAACTCATCTTTGAGTTCTAATAATAATTCCACGGCACTCGTCCGTTTAATCGCATCGACTAATACCCCTCGCCATCCCAACCGAATAAAGGTTTTAGCCACACTAGCCATAAAATCATTAGGTAAATTCGGCAAAGCCAGAAAATATCCTTCAACCCCTGGGGCGGTTTTAACTAAATCTTCAATACTGTTACTACTCAAAACTCCATGGGTTTCTAAATATCCCACCGACCCTTGAGCTTGATATATCTCAATACAGCGATTCGGGTTCAGTCCCTCCCCATCATAAGCATAGCCCTTCTGATCGGCCACAGCCACCCACTGCATTTGCTGTTTTGGGGCTAAAACCCTTGTTGCTGCCTGTCCTAGCCCGCCAAATCCTAAAATTCCTACCCGAATCGGAGACAAACCTGCATTAACCATTACTGGACTCATTGAATCTGATTGAATTTAGACAATTCTCCATTATAATCCTTTCTTTACTATTACCCATTACCCATTACCCATTACCCATTACCCATTACCCATTACCCATTACTTAATTTCCAGACCCATTGGTGTCTCCAGACGCTGGGGGAGAAGGCTCAGAAGTGGGACTAGAATTGGTTTCTGGTAATACTTCGTCCTTCTTGGGTTCAGCTTGAGGAGCCGCCGGAGGAACTGTTACATTAACATTGGGAGCAGCTTGAGGAGCCGCCGGAGGAACTGTTACATTAACATTAGGAGCAGCTTGAGGAGCCGCCGGAGGAACTGTTACGTTAACATTGGGCTTAGGTTGGGGGACTTGCACGGGAACAGGAACAACTTGAGTTCGATTTTTCTCAATAATTACCGTATCTCGCCCTGGGGTTTGAGTTTTGGGAGTATTAAGTTCCGATTGTCCTGGCCCTACGGTTGGAGCTTTGGAGTCATCGGGTTTAAATAAACTAGGCCAAACTAGAAAACCAATTCCCAGTGATAATAATACAGCAATTCCTATGCCAATTATGGTACTCCAAGCTATGTCATTATTAACTTTAGTTCTTTCATTTTGACGAATAGATTCATCCCTTACTGGGTCAGGATTATCCCGATTAGAATGGGGCTGATTTAAAGGTCGATTATTCATAAATTTTTACCAAAGTTTATCCCAATTAAAAACGAATTGATTTAGATGAGATGATTAAATTAAATGTACCTAAAATTCTGGCCTAAATTCATCTATCTGAAGGCATAACCTATTGTGATATAAAAGTTGTTGGGCTTTAGCCCTTCTTGAAATCGGTGCTCAAGCACAACAACGAGGAATTTATTAATAGATTGATTTAAACTTTATTCTATTAGTTCTAATCACCTACAATTATGATTATTTTTACGCAATTAATTCCAGAGAAAGAGCATCAACAGGTTACAGTTAATCTGGCTCTAACCGCAGAAGAACGCACAAAAACCCGTCAATATATTGAAACCTTAGAGGGTAAAACCTATTATCTTCGTCTTCCTAGGGGAATAGTTTTAAAAGCGGGGGATTTATTAACCTCTGATGCTCAAGATATTTGGGCAAAAGTGATTGCTAAACCTGAACCTATTATTACAGTCAGGGCTAACCATTCCCTCGATTTATTAAAAGCGGCTTATCATTTAGGAAATCGTCATGTTCGGTTAGAAATTACCTCCGACTATTTACGATTTTCCCCCGATCCTGTACTATCTTCAATGTTAGTGCATCAAGGATTAACAATTCAAGAAGAAATTGCTCCTTTTTATCCTGAACGGGGAGCTTATGGACACGAGCATTAATAATTACGAATTACGAATAATGATTTTAAATTTATTACAACTTTCAAGTCCGGCTTTACCTTTGGGTGCTTATAGTTATTCTGAAGGTTTAGAAACCTTAGTGGAAACTCAAGTTATTACTGATCATTCTAGTTTATTACAGTGGTTAATTCAAGACTTGAATTATGGCGCAATTCGGTTAGAAGCTGCCTTAATGGTTCGGGCTTATCGCTGTGTGATTAATCAAGATTATCACCAATTTAGTTATTGGAATCAATGGTCAACGGCGGCGAAAGAAACATCGGAATTTCGACAACAAAGTTGGCAGATGGGAAATACTTTAATCCAGCTTTTAGTTAATTTGGAAAAGGTAAAACAAACAGATTTAGAATTACCTGATCTGAAAGATTGGACGGAAAAAGTGGGCAAACCTTGTAATTATGCGATCGCATTTGGACTAGGTGCAGTATATTGGGATCTTGATCTCAAAAATGCTTTACTGGGATATCTCTATAGTTGGGCGACTAATTTAATTAATGCTGGGGTAAAACTAATTCCTTTAGGTCAAACTATGGGTCAAACTTTACTCTTACAATTACACCCGGAAATAGAATCAACAGCTACAGCTATTTTACAATTAGAAGATGAGGATTTAGTGAGTTGTAATTGGGGGTTAGCATTAGCAAGCATGGCCCATGAAACCCAATATAGTCGATTATTTAGAAGTTGATTTTATTAAATTTATGCTATAATTAATATGGGTAATTTTAGTTTTAATTTTATGTCTGGTTTACGAGTTGGAATTGCTGGGCCAGTAGGTTCGGGAAAAACAGCCTTAGTTGATGTTTTGTGTAAGCAAATGCGAACCTCCTATCAATTAGCGGTAGTTACAAACGATATTTATACTCAAGAAGATGCTCAATTTTTAGTTAATTCCCAAGCCTTAGAAAGCGATCGCATTTTAGGGGTAGAAACCGGAGGTTGTCCCCATACAGCTATTCGGGAAGATGCTTCATTAAATTTAGCAGCTATTGAACAATTAGAAACCAAATTTAATCATTTAGATTTGTTATTTGTAGAAAGTGGTGGGGATAATTTAGCCGCTACCTTTAGCCCAGAATTAGTGGATATTACTATTTACGTTATTGATGTAGCCGCCGGAGATAAAATTCCCCGTAAAGGTGGCCCAGGAATTACCAAATCCGATCTATTAGTAATTAATAAAATTGATCTCGCGCCCTTAGTCGGTGCAGATTTAGGCATCATGGAAAGAGACGCGAAAAAAATGCGAGGAAACAAACCCTTTGTATTTACAAACCTAAAAACCCAACAAGGATTAGATGCTATCATCAAATTTATTAAATCCCACTTAATCCCGTAGTAAGCCCTTCAGGGCTTTCTTTGTTCCCTAGATTTAATAGTAAAAACTAATATTAATAACGATGTATAATTATTGGTTTGGTAACGATAAAAACTTGAAGAAGCCCTAAAGGGCTTACTACTTTTATGAAAAATTTAGAAATTAATCCCTCGCAATGGCAAGGAATATTAGAGTTAGATTATCAAAAAATCAATAATTCTACTCAGTTAGTTAAAGCCTATAGTCAAGCTCCATTAAAGATTCAGCGTTCTTTTTATCCTGAAGGTCAGGAGATTTGCCATAGTATAATATTACATACTGCCGGAGGAATGGTAGGCGGCGATCGCCTATCCCAAACCATTAATTTACAGCCGGAAACCCAGGTTTTATTAACTACTCCCGCAGCCAGTAAAATTTATCGAAGTTCGGGAGAGACCGTCCAAAATACTATTAATATTGAAATCCAAGAACAAGCCTATTTAGAGTTTATTCCCAGGGAAATGATTATCTTTAATGGAGCTATTTTTAGTCAAAATCTTCGAGTGAATTTAGCCCCGAATGCTTGTTATTTGGGATGGGAAATTACCCGGTTTGGACGTACAGCTAGGGGAGAAATATTCAACCAAGGACAATGGAAATCCTGTACGGAAATTTGGCAGAATGGCTGTCCAGTTTGGGTTGATCGACAGGGGTTTATTGCGAATGAAGAAATATTGAATAGTCCCCATGGTTTGGGGGGAAAACCTGTAATTGCCACCTTAACTTGGGTGGGACAACCTGTTTCTGAAGATATTGTGAAAAATATCAGACAATTGTGGTCGCAGCGAGAAACTTCTAGTCAAGCTGGAGTGACGCAATTAATATCAGGATTACTCTGTCGCTATCGGGGAAATTCTACCCAAGAGGTGATAAACTGGTTTACGGATGTTTGGCAGTTGCTCCGTCAAAATTATACGGGAAAATCAATTGTCAAACCCCGCGTCTGGCAACTTTAATCCTTGAAAAATTATTAACATAAATCTATGCAATTATCCCCGCAAGAAAAAGATAAGTTGTTGATTTTTACGGCTGCTTTATTAGCAGAAAGACGCAAAGAAAAAGGACTAAAATTAAACTATCCAGAAGCTGTTGCTTATATCACGGCTGCTATTTTGGAAGGAGCAAGGGAAGGACAAACGGTTTCGGAATTAATGAGTTATGGAAAAACAATTTTAAGGCGAGAAGATGTTATGGAGGGGATTCCTGAAATGATTCATGACGTACAGGTTGAAGCCACTTTTCCCGATGGAACAAAATTAGTTACGGTTCATGATCCTATCAGCAATTAGTAAATATCTAAAAGTATTCCTGCCAAAGTATATTAGTGAGCGAGGACGCTCACACTACAAGGATTTAAGCTACTAAGACTAATTCATGAATAATCGTACAATCCTTGTAGTGCCAGTGTCCTCACTGGCTAGAATATACAGTTTACTGATTACTGATTAATGGGGATAGCTCCGGTTTTTACGTCTAAATTTAGGGGTTGACCTTGACGTTTGATTTGCATTTTTAACTGACTTCCTACGGTTACATTTTCAACAATTTGTTGGATTTCATCGGCTTTAGTAACTGCGATATTATCCACTTGAATAATCACGTCTCCAGCGCGTAATCCTGATTGATGGGCGGGAGAATTGGGCATAACTCTGGCAATCAAAACTCCTTGATCTTCATTCACACTAATCGGACTATTGGGATCTTGATTTAAACTTTCTTTGACTTCAGGAGAAAGCGTGACCATTTGAATTCCCAAATAGGGATGTTCAACTTTTCCAGTGGTAGAAATTTGATCCGCAATGCGTTGAACTTGATTAATCGGAATCGCAAATCCTAAGCCCTGGGCGCCTTGAATAATGGCGGTATTCATCCCAATTACCTCACCCTTTTGATTCAGTAACGGCCCACCAGAATTACCCGGATTAATAGCGGCATCGGTTTGAATAAAACTAACTCGTTTATCGGGAATGCCAACTTCACTTCCCGAACGACCTGTAGCACTAATAATACCAACAGTTACAGTATTATCTAATCCTAATGGGTTGCCAATAGCGATCGCTAATTCCCCCGGTTGTAAAGTTTCAGAATTACCAATAGTTAAAGTCGGTAAATTATCCGCTTGAATTTCAATCACAGCAACATCCGTTACCGGGTCAGTACCAACTACTTTTCCTTCAAATTGACGACCATCTTTTAATACAACCGATACCTTTGTTGCCCCATCCACAACGTGAGCATTAGTAATAATTCTACCATTGGAATTAACAATAAATCCTGACCCGGAACCCCGAACAATTTCCTGTTTAGGAGCATTGGGCATTTGAGAACCAAAGAAACGTTCAAACGAGGGATCATTAAACTGTTGTGGCATCTGATTTTCAACGGTTTTGGTCGCATTAATTCGGACAACAGCCGGCCCGAAATGCTGTACCACGGAAGCCACCAGGTCAGGAGTAGCAATTGTCCCCTGCTTGGCACTGACCGGGGCGGGGAGGGCGGTCGGGGGTACGGGGGATGTCACCGTCGGGGGGCTGGGTTGAGGGCGTTGGAGTTGAGGCAGAATAGACATCCCAGCGATTCCTGCCCCTACCCCTAATAAAACTAAAGATAAAGATGTTAAAGATTGAGTTCTCGGGCGTTGAGTCGGACGGGGTGTTTCCGTCCATTCCAACCGAGAAGACTCTAGGGGAGAATTTAAAGCATCAAAATCAGATTTCATTGTAATACCTCTATCTATAAGGATTTATGGGAGTAGAACTGTTTAGTGCTTTACCCCGATATTCTTTAAGTTACAGGGTGAATATGACGTTACTGTGGCAAAGATATGACACGGAGATGAAGATTTAATCCGTATCCCGTATTGACACTCCCATGCCTAAAGGCGATGGGATTCTTGAATCAATGACCGCACTTAACCAATTCTGATTGCTCAGAACTAGCCAGAGGTTCAGTCTCCTCAAGCGTAGAAATTTCGGTGTGCCCCACCGTATTTTTTAATCCTAATCCTCTGGCTAAAATATTTTTTGCCGCGTTTAAATCCCGATGTTCAGCTAATCCACAATTAGGACATTTGGGTTTCTGTTTTTGACAGTTTTGATAAAACCGAGAAATTCCCATCCAAGCTCGATCAGCAGCAGCTTGTCTAGCTTGAGAATTAAGTTTTTTAGCCCATTCAAATTCCTTAGCTAAAGTGGCACAAAGTTTTTGCAGGTCGTTTTTGCTAACACCGCGATTGTCCATCCATTACCTTAAAGCCTTATTACGAACAAAATTAGTAGTACGAATAGCTTCATCCAGTGCCTCATACTGCCAATTTTTTCCGCTCAACTTTACTTCTAGTACCAGCATTTATTTCTTGGTGTTAGTATTAATAGTATAACATACAATTAATTAATCTTGACTGCCCCGCGCATAGACAGTCCGATTCATCCCAACGCCTTAAGTCGTGGGCTTTCTCGGTCGTTACCTGTAAGCCCTTCAGGGCTTATTCCCCATCTTTAAATATCATAAGAGAGTCCTGAAGGACTCACTACGGTTAGCGAACATCAATTTTTGCTAAGGTCGTATTGCGGTAATAGTGGGCTAGAATTTGTTGATAATTGTATCCACCCCGAGCCAAATTATAGGCCCCCCATTGACTTAAACCCACCCCATGACCAAAGCCACGACCCGTGACTTGAAAACTGGTCGTCCCACTTTTTCGATTCACTTGAAACCGGGTGCTACGAAGTCCCAGGGCTGAGGCAATATCATCCCCACTCATCACTCGCGCCCCTTTGTCCCCAACTACTTTCATCGCCAGAATACTACCATAGGCCGAAGTCCGTTGCGGAGTCATCGTCGTAATATTCCCGACACCAGAAATCCGTTTACTTAAATCTGTTTGTGAGAAGGTTTTTGTCCATTCAAATACCGGAGTTCCTTGGTCAAAGTCTGGGACTCCCCGTAAATAGGGTAAGGGTTCATTCCAGACATCCTCAACGTTCTCGGTATGTCCCCCAGAAGCCGAATGAAAAGCCGCCAAAATGGCTTGACCGTTATAGGTCAAAACCTGTCCCCTGGTCGCATTCACCGCCGCCAGAGTTCCCGTGGATTCAGTAATTAAACCTTTATAGACCTGGGAATTTTGATCATCTCCAACATCAAAAACCCCATTGCTGCGTTGACGTCTGTAGAGAGCGTAGGTTCGCGCCGCCACCGCCTGAGCTTTCAGGGCTTCCTGGGGCCATCCGCCATCCATTTCCGCCCCCAGAACACTATAGAGATATTCTTCTAAATCAACATAATTAATCGCCGTTAAACCGCCATTCCGAGGCACTAATAACACCCGTCCTCGATACCAACCATTACCTATCCACACATTCCCCCCATTGCTGGGGTCAATCCAGAGTTGGGAACCTTGCCAGTTGCCCAGGGCGACCTGTCCGGCTTTGGCTTGGGCGACACCGCCTCCCATCGCTGCCAACTCCCCTAGGACTTTACCATTGCCATCTCGGACAACAGCCTGGGTGGTGCTACCGACTTTAACCTGATTCGCACCGTCTTTAATAGCGACCCGCAATAATAATTGGGCTTGGGCCGGGGCAACCAGACAGAACCAAATCAGCAATGTCGCCCACCCATAGCGTTTGAAACGTTGCACGGAGTTAGTAAAAGTATTCTGAGGTTGGGTCAGGGAACAAACCATAATCTCGATCAGATCCAGCACCGACTAATCTATCACAACTTCCCAAACCAAAACACCCTCCCCTAGAGATTTTAACTTTAGGGGAGGGCTAATTCAAAAAATACTGGCAACTTTTTTAGAGATAGGATAGTTTAAAGTAATATTGCTGACGGTTTACAAGGGGGCTAAAAGGTATAGGGGTTCTGGAAAAGGCTTAAAAATTAAGCAATTGGGGTAACAAAAATATATTAATAGCTGACAAGAATTAAGCCGTGTCTCTAATTCAGTTAGGGTTTTGCTAAGGGAATCGAACATTGAGTCCGATTAAAATTAGAATCTTCTCCCTCAGAAGGAATCGCTAAAATTTCTAAACGACCCTTCATTAAACTCAATAAAGTTTGATTCATCAACAGCCGCATTCCTGGGGATAAAGTTCCTTGCTCAAACGGAGGTTGATCAATATCTAATGTGGATTTTAATAAATCCCAAGACTCACTCCAAGCACTAACCGGACGTTGATCATCAACCCAAATATGCACAAATCCCGTTTCGGGAGAAGGATGTGCAGAAACATTCACACTTCCCTCGGTCATTTGAGCGATCGCAGTATCCACTAAACTGACTAAAACTTGTCGCAGTCGAGGTAAATCTGCCATCACATAAATATCACTATCAGGAGGATCAATTTTTAATCTAATACTACGATTTTCCGCCTGCATACAGGTTAAATCTTCTACCTCATCCATGAGTTTTGCTAACCCAATGGCATGAATATCCATAGTATCTGTGCCATATTCTGTTTTAGCCACAGAAATCACTTCATCTAATAATCTCACCATTTTCAACGCTGATGTGTGGGTGAGATTGATAAATTCTCGCTCCTCCTCTGGGTTCTCGCAGAGATCGGAAATAATTATTTGTAACGTACCAATCATGCTACTAAGGGGCGATCGCAACTCATGGGACGTCCGCGCCAAAAACCCCGCTTTAAATAAACTCAATTCCGTCGCCGAATGATAGGCAAGTTGAGTTTGTTTCAATTGATAAGATAGGGTTTGCACCTGCTGTTGATAATCGACATTTTTCAAGGGGTCATCCGTCCCAACTGGGTCGGGCGATTTTTTGCCTTTTCCCAGCCATAGCTGATTTAGGGCGACCCCTAACCCCAACCCAAAACCTAAATATAAAAATTCATTCCAACCCATTTCAGTTATCAGTAATCAGTTATCAGTTATCAGTGTAGGAGTTGATCAGTTATTGGTCAACTTCAGTAATCAGTAATTAGTTTCCCCCTTTTCCAAGCAGGGCTAGGGGGTAAGAGTTAAGAGTTGATCAACCGTTTGAAATCTCGAAGTTAATCAACAGATTAGTATTTATTCTTTACTGATTACTGATTACTAAATTACCCTGTCTTAGAATTTTCCATTGACCATTGCTTTGCCATTTTACCACCGTTGAAGGAATAGTTGATGGGATGATAGTTGGATCAAATTCCGAGGAAAATAACGTGAAAACATCGGGAAATTGAGTATTAATTTCAGCCATTGTTAACAGGGGCGGTTGTCCTGATAAATTAGCGCTAGTGGTTGCCATCGGGCCAGTGCGGGCTAAAATAGATTCAGCGATCACACAATTCGGAACCCTTACCCCAATTGTAGACGGATCAGCCGGATTCATTGCCGGAGAAACTTTTTCAGAAGCAGGTAATACCAAAGTTAAGGCTCCGGGCCAATACTGTTGGGCGATACTTTTCCAAACTAATAATTCTTCAACTGTCCCATTCACATAAGGCCATAATGTTTCCGGTGTGGCGGCCATTAATATTAATGGTTTATCTTGACTCCTTTGTTTCGTCTGAAAAATCAATTCCGCCCGATCGGGACGGGTGGCTAAAGCGGGTACAGTGTCCGTTGGGAAACTAACCACACCCTCACCAGCAATTGCCATATCAATTAGAGCATCAACAGAGACTTGAACCATAGATTTGAATCATAACGAAGAGATCCAGCGATTGAAATCGTGGCTACACAAGCGAAGTCCGCCTACGCGGACTATTGATCAAGGGTTTAAAACCCGCGCAGGCGGGTTTTGTTTGTGTAGCCACGGTTTCAACCGATGGATCACTGTTTTTCTTATAAGCTATAACAAAACGATCAAATCCCGCTAAGTCAGGAATAATTTTAATCCCAGAGTAACTTCCTTGAGCCTCTAACAACCTGGCAACCCCTTCTCCTTGTCCTGCCATCATTTCGACAATCCAAACCCCTCCAGGGCGCAAATAATGGGGTGCAGTTTCTACTAAATAGCGAATACAATCAAAACCATCGTCACCACCATCTAAGGCTAAAGTTGGCTCATGTTGGGCAACTTCCGGTTGCAAAGTCGGAATAATATCAGAGGGAATATAGGGAGGGTTAGATACCATTCCCGTTAGTTGTCCTTTTAAGAATTGTAGCGGTTCCCACCAAGACCCGTGATGGAATTGGATACGGCTACTTAAACCTGTGGTTTCAGCGTTAGATTCAGCGATCGCCAAAGCCTCTAAACTGGTATCTACACCATGAATTTCAGCCGTTGGAAAACTATCAGCCAAACCCAGAGCGATCGCACCACTTCCCGTCCCCAAATCCACCCAAATCCCACTATTATCAATATTTTCAATAGCAGATACAGCTAAATCAATAATTAACTCCGTTTCAGGACGAGGAATCAGAACCTGCGGAGACACCTTTAACGTAAAATGACGCCAGTAAGTTCTCCCCGCAAGATATTGCAAAGGTATACGCTCAGTCAAGCGTCGTTGCCACAGTTGAGTTAATTCCGACCAAGGAACTAGAAGGGGAATCGCAGGTTGTTGTTTGAAGGCTTGTAAACGTAGAGTTAACCGATCCAAACCCCCTAACTCTTGGAGAAACCAGTGAATTTCATTAGGGGAAACCCCAAAGGCGGCACATTCAGCATGAGCCTGTTCAATCCACCCTTGCAGTTGCCAACCCGATATCGTTTCCCCCATGATAGTTTCCTCGGATTGATTCAATTAACGAGGGGCGGGGGCGGGGGCGGGTTGATTTTTTTGTAAATACTCCAAAGTTTCACGAGGCGGAATCAAGACAACCCGATTTAAGAATTGATCATTATCCTTTTTCAACGCATCCAACAGGCCTTCGAGATTAACCACATCAATTTTAACGTTAGAGATTAAATCAGGCTGTTGAGTTTTAAATTGAGTCAACATATTTTGCAGATCCTCTTTGTAGAAGAACATTGGGATCACCTGTTCATTACCATTTTGAATCGTCAGATAGCCATTATCCGGCCCACCCTTAGCAATAAACAACGGAACACCGTTAAACTCGCTTACACCTTGTCCATTTTCTTGTAAAACAGTCTTGGCTAAATCCACTTGTTTTTGTACCGGGACGTAGGCAAACTGAACTTCATCCGCCGAACCCTGACCTTGTTGGCTCATCCGGTATACTTCCCCCAGGGAAACCGTGGTGACTTGAATAGTCGAAGCCAATTTGGGGTCACGACTTTTTAAGCGATCGATAAAGGCCACAGCATCCGTGCGACTAATAAACACACCCGCGACCGCAGCTTTTTTATCTCCCTGGGGTACAGTCGCAACTAAAGGGGCTCCCTGGGTATCAGTAATCGTAAAAACTGGAATCGAACGAAGTTTTTCTAGAATTTGGTTTTCTGGAATTGCATAAGCTGGCTCAGTTCCCACCGGAATCAAGCTAAATAAACGTAATCCCGAATCAGGACTTAGTAAAAACGTACCGCCCACAACTCCCAATACCGCGCCCAAACGAACAATTGATCTGATCATGTTTCCAAATTTTGAATTAAATATTTTTTAGATTGCAGATGCAGTGTGTACCACTGAACCCAGGGGGATGCAGTAGGAGTAACGCTAAACACAGAACCCGGGTCATGTTGACCACCGATAAGTTGCACTGACGATAAAGGAGTTGTTTTTCTCCCCAAAATCTCAAGAAATATCAACCAGAGAAAATTTTAATCCAAGTCAGCCTGCCCCTTAAACATGACCCATCCTAACACACCGATCACGGGATGGACAAAAAGAATCAAGACTAATCAAAACCAAGTTAAAATTTAGAATCGGGATGACAGGATTCGAACCTGCGGCATCCTGCTCCCAAAGCAGGCGCGCTACCAAGCTGCGCTACATCCCGTTTAATCTTTTCTGAGTATAACCTAGATTTACACAAATTGGATTAAAAATTGCAAAATTGATTCAGAAGAAGCTAGGGTCGGTTGTCTGTTGTCGGTTATCAGTTATTTGTTCACACCTCCATACCTCAACACCTCAACCGCCAACCCAGGCTTAATCTGGATACCAAAACATTCCTTTGATCCCCTCTGGATCGGATATAAAACCCAAATTTCGGTAAAAATCCACAACATGAGGGTCAGCAAATAGAGTAATGTTGCTGATATCATCGCTACGGAGTTTTTTGATGATAAATTTCATCAGGGCTTTACCCATACCCTTATTCTGGAAATCTGGGTGAACAACCACATCCCAGAGCGTAGCATTAAAAGCATGATCGGATGTAGCCCTAGCAAAACCAATCAGCCGTCGCTGATTCCCTCGAATTTGCCACATAGAAACTACAAGGAAACTATACTGAATGGCTTTTTTAACTTTACGCAGGGGCCGCCGAGACCAACCGACTGCATTGCAAAGTTCTTCCAATTCATATAAATCAATGTCCCGATCGGTACTAAAAAAAATGCGACCATTATTACTTGATGACGGGCGAGAGTTTAGGGATACGGACTCCTCGCCTCCACCCTCATACCCCTCATACTCCACCTGGCAGGAGGACGAGGAGGAGGACTCTGAACTGCTAAACAAGTTTTTCCAAAAACCCATGCAGGCGTAGTTAAGGTAATAGATTTTCAATGAACGTATTAGATAGTATATCTCCCGTACCTTCACCTCAATTATGGCTCCGGGCTTAAAATCCTCAACTTTAGAACTCCTAAAACGCTTCAATCGGGCGTTTCCACAGTTTTATGAGCAATTTGTCAGTAGTGAAATTCAATTGCAAAATCTTAAACTAGCCTATCAAGTTTACCAAACCAAGCAGGCTGTTATTGAAATTCAGCCGGACAGTAACAAAAGTGTCCTCCATTTTTCCTATCGGAATCAATCATTTTTACTCAGCGATATTTTTGGGGTTTTGGCGGCCTATGGCTTGACAATTCATAGTCTGAGTTTGTATGGCCAAATTTATCCGCCGATGTTGGTGTTTATTAAGTTAGTGGTTTCTCGTGGAGGAAAAGCTCTCACGGATAAAACCTCGGAAAATGTTTGTCGGGCCGTGCGAGAAGCCTTGGCGGGACATTTTGAGGTGGAAGAAATGTTGGCGGTGGAATTTAACCTGGATGCTGGGTTAGAGGATGTGGCCACAGAATTTTATGTTGACCCGGTATTTCATCTCCCGGCGTTATTAATTGAAGCGGATAACCAACCGGGATTATTTTATAAAGTTATGTATGCGATTTGGCAGGAGGATTTATTGGTGGTGAATGCTAATTTGTTAGTTTGGCGGGGACGCACCCGGTTAATTTTATATTTATTGGGGCCAAATGAAAGTTTGATTCCTGAATATCTTGGTCAAAAAATTGCCGAGGGAATGCGACAACGGTTAATGGGAGAACGATTTTAAACAGTTATTTTCATGATTACTGCTGTCGATTTATTTAGTGGTTGTGGTGGTCTATCTCTGGGTTTTCAGCAAGCAGGAATTGAGATATTAGCAGCCATTGACAATAATCGTGTTTTCTTAGAGGTCTATCAAGCAAATTTTGATCATTTAGCTATTTTACAAGACCTCACAGATGAAGTTGCAGCCATCAAAATTATCCAACAACTTGCTCCTGAAATGATCATTGGTGGCCCCCCATGTCAAGATTTTTCTAGTGCTGGCAAACTTAATATAAATGGTAGTAGAGCTAATTTAACTTATAACTTTGCTAATATTGTTTGTGCCATTAAACCTAAATGGTTTGTTATGGAAAATGTGCCAAGAATAACTAAAAGTCCGATTCTGACACAAATATCTGAGCAGTTTTTGATTAATGGTTATGGTTTATCTGCCATTGTTTTAAATGCGTCTTTTTGTAATACACCCCAATCGCGATCGCGTTTTTTTTTAATAGGTGAACTTGCAGGTAAAAATAATGCTTTGGTAGATTTATTAAAATTGGGTTTATCCAAAAAACCAATGACAATTAGAGATTATCTTGGGGATAGATTAAATCTTCAATATTATTATAGACATCCCAGAAGCTATGCTCGACGAGGGATATTTTCTATTGATGAACCCAGTCCCACCATTAGAGGAGTTAATCGTCCGATACCACCCAACTATAAACTCCATAGTGGTGATCCGCAAGATATTGATCTACATACTATCAGACCTTTATCTACTATAGAACGGAGTTATATTCAAACCTTCCCCGATTCTTTTAAATTTTTGGGAACTAAAACCAATTTAGAACAAATGATCGGAAATTCCGTTCCTGTGAATTTGGCTTTTTTTGTCGCTTCTACCCTTTTGAAATATATATGTCAAGGTATTGATCCGGGTTGAAAATAATAATGCGGATGGCGAGACTCGAACTCGCAAGGACAAAGCCACACGCCCCTCAAACGTGCGCGTATACCAATTCCGCCACATCCGCTTATGAACACTGCGTTTAATCTTGCAGTCAATTTACTAATATAGCACAGCTTCCTCAACCTGTCACCCCTTTTCTAAAATTTTTTTCAGATCCGGCAAATTTGGGGTTGGTAGTGGTACTGAAAGTCTATTCCCATAGCAAGATAGGCTTGAAAGGAAGATTTCTTCAGCAATCTTACCGTTTTAATAATACCTTTACTTTAATTCTAATTAATTGATAATCTCCCTGATCCTGCAATAATTGATAATCAGAATATTGTAATCCTAGTTTAGCTATATCTTTGGGTCTGGTGATAATTAAAATCGTGTCAACGGGAGTATTTACAGGAAATAATTTTAATAATCTTTGCTGAATATTATAGGTCATAAACTCTATGTTTTGTTGGGTATAATAGACCAAACTAGGTCTAAAGACCCCAATCACTAATAGGGGTTCATTCGGTTGATGAACTTGACGAACTGTGGTTGATAATTGTCTGAGGGGTAAGTGTCGTTGAGTATCTAATAATTGACCTACAGGTAAAGCTACTAAAGCCATAAATGCAAAGAATCCTAGGGCATTTCCCGCCCAAACTGCCCGTCGCCATTGAGGTTTAATCAGACAATAGAGAGTAATTCCACTAGCAATCAACCAGATAATTCCTGATACCGTTGTTAAATGACTGCTTTCTAATAATTGGGAAAAATTGGGGGTATCATCTCCGACTAATTTAGGACTAATAAAACTAGCGATCGCTAATATCAACAACACCAGAATATTTACAAAACCTGTGATTAAAAATGGTAGAGAAATTTTAGGATGTTCAGACTCAATATTATTTTGTTGATTTCCCCATAAACTAATTAAAATCACGCCCGCAGGAATCGAGGGTAAGATATAACTAGGTAATTTCGTCGCTGAAAGACTAAAAAATACAAAGATAATTACCAACCAAAATAGAGCAAATAAGCCCAAATGTTGAGACCGATCTTGCGATCGCCAATCTTGGATTTGCCAAAATTTAACCTGATAAATTGCTATAGGTAAATACACCGACCAAGGTAATAAAGCCACTAAAATTACTGGAAAATAATAAAACCAAGGGCCAGGATGATTACTGACAACACTGGTAAAGCGTGCAAAATTATGATGTCCAAAAAATGTGTTTAAATAGGCTTGACCATTAGCCATAGTCACTAAAACAAACCAAGGGACAGCAATAATTAAAAATACCAAACTTCCCTTAATTAACTGCATTTCCCAGATAACTTTTTGCCATTGTTTTGTATAAATCAGAAACCCCCCAATAATCAAAATCGGTAAGACAATTCCAATCGGCCCTTTAGCTAAAACTGCTAAAGCTGCAAAACTATAAAATATAAAATACCAGCCTTTTTGTTGGCGAGTTTTAGGTTGAGCATAAGCTAAGAAAAATGCTAATAATGAAATCGTCATACAGGAGGCTAGAAGCATATCAGAAACCCCCGCCCGTCCCCAAGCAATCCAAGCCGGATTTAAGGTCATCATTGCCATTCCCCACCACGCTCCCCCCCCTATATCCCCCCGTAGACGGGTGGAATTGAAGGGGGAGCAGGTGCGAGCAGATTCCGTTTCTAAAGATATCAACCCACCGAAATAACGCAGGGTATAAAATACTAAAAAGGTAGATAATATTGCGGCTATGGCTGAAGGTAATCGTGCCCCCCATTCATTTACTCCAACGGTTTGAAAAGCGATTACTATTAACCAATAAATTAAGGGCGGTTTATCAAAGCGAGTTTCCCCATTCCAATAGGGGGTAATCCAATCTCCTGTTAGGTGCATTTGTCGGGCGGCTTCGACAAACATCGGTTCAGTTTTATCAATTAAACCAATATCGCCTAAATGACTTAAAAATGCGATCGCACTTAACAAAAATAATCCTAAAATAGAAATGCCCCAAGTCAGCTTAGGGTAGTTTTCCCAGGATTCCCAAATTGTTTTAAAGTATGAATTAAATTCTGATTTTTTACTATTCATGATTCTCTCAATTTTTGATTTTCACGGGAAACTTTTAACCAAGCTAAACTAATCGTTAAACAGATATAGCCTAAACCATAACCTGCCAGAATATCGCTAGGCCAATGACATCTTAAATAAACGCTACTAAACCCAATAATTATTAACCAGATTGTAGCGAATCCATAAATATAGGGAGTCGATTTTGGATAACGTTCTGCGAGAAGATAAGCTATAAGAAAATAAAACAAAATATTCCCCGTCGCATGACCACTAGGAAAACTTCTACCCACAGATTTTACGAGTCGATCCAAAGGGCGACTACGCTCAATCATTGGCTTGAGAATTCTATCGACTAAAATTAAAATTCCCAAGGTGGAAAAGGCTAACACTTTGGCTTCAATCCAATACCGTTTCCAGGCTAAAAAGACCAAGGTTAAAGCCACAATTACCGCCGTTCCTTTTACCCCAGTTAATAAATAGAAAAATCTAAAAAAATCATCCCAACTATCAGGAAAAATTTGATGGGGAACTTGAATTAAAATTTGGTCTAAAGCTAAATTCTCATTAACCGAGACTCGAATCGACAGTAAAATAAATGCACATAAAATAGCTAAACAAATCCAGAGTTGCCGTTGAGGAATTGCTTTTTTAAACGCAATTAATTGATGAGTTAAGGTTAAACGCATTATTTTTTACGTTTACAGATCAGCAGTTAAGCAACTTTTGATTATACAATAAGTTGAAATACTGGGTCAATGCGAAAAAAAACAGAAGTTAAAAAAGTTGTTTAGGTTTTCAAGGTATCGGAGAAAAAGAACTAGAATATCTAATTAGAACTTCATTAGGATGGGAGAGTCTATGCTAGATACACTAGATATAACCTTATCACTGGACAAAGAAAGCTACAAAAGCCAAATAGAGGCTTTAATGAAGGAGTTGCGATCGCTTCAGCATACCTGTCGAGAAAAAAAATTACCAATTATTATTGTTTTAGAAGGTTGGGCCTCCGCCGGAAAAGGGGGACTGGTGAAGAAAATGGTCGGATATATGGACCCGAGAGGATTTGCCGTCCATCCCATTTGGCCATCAACCAATGAAGAATCCCGCTATCCTTTTCTCTGGAGGTTTTGGCAGAAATTACCCCCCCAGGGCAGTATTGGTATTTTTTACCATAGTTGGTATACCTATGTTTTAGAGGATCGTTTATTTGGACGCCTGGAAAAACAGGAAGTCCCAATGGCGATGCGACAAATTAACGCCTTTGAACGTCAACTGGCGGACGATGGGGCGGTGATGGTGAAATTTTGGATACATTTGAGCAAAAAAGAAATTAAACAACGCCTGAAAAAAGCCTCAGAAGACGAGTTAGAAGCTTGGCGGGTGCGTCCTGAAGATTGGCAACAGGCCAAAAATTATGATACCTATAGAAGTCTAGCGGAAGAAATGGTAATTCATACCGGGACAGGTTCCGCCCCCTGGACATTGGTAGAGGGAGATTGTAAACGCTGGGCCAGGGTGAAGGTATTATCAACGGTAGTGGCATCAATTAAAGAAGCCTTAGACCGTTTAAATATTCAGTTACCCCCCGTATTTACACCCTCCCAAACCCATTTAGAACCCACGGAACCCCACCCCCTAGCGGCGGTAAATCTGAAAGTTACTTTATCTCCAGAAGACTACAAAAACCAACTGCGTCATCAACAGGCCAATTTAGGTCAACTGCAACAAATTCTCTATCAAAAACAAATTCCAGTTTTAGCTTTATTTGAAGGTTGGGATGCGGCGGGTAAAGGCGGGGCGATTAAACGATTAACCGATATTTTAGATCCTCGGAGTTATGAAGTGAACACCTTTGCCGCTCCCACAGATGAGGAAAAAGCCCGTCATTATTTATGGCGGTTTTGGCGACGCTTACCTCCGGCGGGTAAATTGGGGATATTTGACCGCAGTTGGTATGGTCGGGTTTTGGTAGAACGAGTTGAAGGTTTTGCTACAGAATTAGAATGGCGGCGGGCCTATCAAGAAATTAATGAATTTGAAGAACAGTTAACCAGTGCGGGCTATGTATTAGTTAAATTTTGGTTACATATTGACCAAGAAGAACAGTTAAAACGGTTTGAGGAGCGAAAAGAAAACCCCTATAAACTCCATAAACTCACGGAGGAAGATTGGCGAAACCGGGAAAAATGGCCGTTGTATGAAGTCGCCGCCAATCAAATGATTCAACGGACTCATACCCCTAATGCGCCCTGGACATTGGTAGAAGCTAATGATAAATATTATGCTCGGGTTAAAGTTGTTGAAACCGTTGTTGATGCAATTCGCCATCATTTAAAACATCATTAATTCCCGGCCAGATTTATCTAATCCAATGTTTGTTATTCTAACTCGAATTTTATTTCTGTTGCTAGTTGCTGCCATTATATTTAAAGCCTGGGAAATTTTGGGTAGTAAGAATAATGGCTTAATTAATCGCTTATTATTTATCCTGGTTTTAGTTTTAATTCTTGTCGCTTTATTTTTCCCAGATAGCCAAGTTGGGTCAGTGGTATTAGGAATTTTATCAATTCTTTTTAGACCTCTTGGCTTTTCAATTGTGCTATTATTAATTGCTTCTATTTTTATTAAAAATGGTAAAATTGATAAACCTGGGCCGGGTTTAATTTTAATAGCATTATTAATTTTAATTGTAGCTAGTACCCCCGTATTTGCTAACTGGTTAGCCCAACAGGTGGAAAAGGTGGCTTTAAAAACCGTACAAACGGATTTATGTTGTGGAGAAAGGGCGGGAGCTATTGTATTATTAGGACGGGGAACCACCGAACCGAAATTACCTTATCGGAAACAAATTCAATTAACCGATACAGGCGATCGCATTCCCTACTCCGCCCAACTATTTAGACAGGATCGAGGCCCGTTTATTATTGTTAGTGCTGGCCCCCGTAATCAATTAGTTAATCCCTTAGTTGAAGCTAATGATGTTAAACAACTTTTAGTTTATATGGGGATTCCTCCTGATAGAATTATCTTAGAAACTCACGGCGGAACCACCCATAATAATGCCGTTGAAATTTATCGAATTATGCAAAATCACAATTTAGGTAGAACTATTATTCTAGTGACTTCCGCCCTAGAAATGCGTCGAGCTAGTCTCGCTTTTGCTCGAATTGGGTTTAAAGTAATTCCGGCTCCAACAAATTTTTATACATTTGTTCATCAGACAAAATATCTGCGTCACATTACCGGGGCTGATTTCGCGCCCAGTGCTGAAGCATTATTACTAACTACAAGAGTTTTGAATGAATACTTTTTAACCTTCTATTATTTTATCCGAGGTTGGTTAGCACCAACTATTTAACATCTAGGATTTTGAGAATTGCGATGAGAAGGATCTGATAAGCAGGGATTTGAAAATGAATCTACTTCGCCAGAACTTCCCACAATTACAATCAAAGAAAACAGAATTAAAAATAAAAATCCTAATATTTGCCAATTGTAATTGGGTTTTGGCTCCTCTTGAATAGGTTTAACATCAACTTGAATTTCTATCTTTTTACCCTGGATTGGGCCAGCTAGTTTAATACTTTTACAGGTAATTTGATCCGGGACATGATCTTTATGTGACATGATGCTTACCCAAGTATAAGTCTTGTACTGATTCGCTAATCAACTACAACTGGGTTGACTAAGATTCTGGATCAAATCCTAAGCAAAAAAAATCTGTAGAGATTTGGAGACCAAAGCCCTACAGTCCAAGATTACAAATTGTTTCAGAAGCTCAAACAGGACTTACGCACAAGACCAAAGAAACCGGGTTTCTGGCCGGTGATTTTGCGAATGAAATCTGGATTTCTCGTTCAGCAACCCGGTTTCTGGGTAAGTCCTATCAAACTTAAATCTAGTTTCAGGCAGAACCCTGGGACTAGATTTAACCCTAATTATTCATTACGGAATTTAGATAGGAAATTGCGAAGTTGTTCCCCCGCCACATCTCGTCCACCTAAACCGAAAGCAATAGCGATCGCCACCGCCACGGCTCCTAACAACAAACCAAAAGCTAAATTGACAATATCACTGGCAATGCCCATTTGTTGTAAGGCCATGGCACCGACAAAGATAATAATGGCAATCCGAGCCGCCTGGGCTAACAGACTCGATTGACGAGTCCCAGAACTTAAAATTAAATCATGGGCTAAATTGGCAAAATATAAACCAATTCCAAACACAATCACGCCAATCAAAACTTGACCCGCGATGATAATGATTTGATTGATAATTACAGTTAAAGCAGCTAATCCCAAAATATCCGTTGCCGTAACCGCCGCAAATAACATAATACCGACTAACACCACAATTCCGATTAACTCAGAAGGAGTACGTTGGGTTAATTGGGCAGAAACAGGAGGGACTGTATACTCATTGGTTTCGGGGGTTTCCGTGGGAATATACTCCTCAACAATTGGAGATACGGGAGTATGAATCCCCAACCAGCGAAACACATTATCAAACCCCACACTGGTCAGAATATTCGTGACCAAATTGGCGATAAAACGGCCAATAAAATAGGCAGCAATTAAAACTAAAATTGCTAAAAATACTTGGGGTAAGGCGTTAAAAATTTCCGTCAGCATTAAAATAGCTGGCTCAGAAATTGCCTTAACTTGCAGGGCTTCTAAGGCAGAAATCGCGGTAGGGATCAAAATTAAAACGTAAACAATCAATCCAATAATGGAAGATGCTTTTTGATTCCCCGCGACCTGATTTAAGCCGAAACGAGTTCCGAATTGATCAATTCCGACAGCAGCTAAAAGGTTAGTAACAATTCGACTCACCACTTGAGCCACCAGCCAACCCGCACCTGCAATTACTAATGCCGCCACAATATTCGGCAGAACTGCCAGGATCTGATAGAGCATATTTTGAACAGGCTCTAATAATCCTTGTAACTGAAGGGTACTGAGAATTGCTGGTAAAAATAACAGCACCACAAACCAATACAGGGCATTCCCTAGGGTTTCACTCAGGGAAAATTGGTCGGGAGAGACAACCTCATTATCACTAACTTGTTGATTTAAACGTTCATCCAGACGAAGTGTTCGGAACAATCGAATTAATAAAGTTCGGGCAATAGTGGCTAAAATCCAAGCCGCCGCAATTAAAATCGTCGCCCCAAAAATTCGGGGTAAATAACTGGTGACTTGGTTGAGTAAATTGGTTAGGGGTGTCGATGCTGCGGTCAACTGAAGCTTATCCAGAAAGGCAACCACCGCAAAGATAAAAACAATCCAGAAGGCGACGGTTCCCGCCCAAGATTCTACCGGAAGTTTGTCTTCTGGTGCTGTTGAACCTGAAACCCAACTGGCAATTTGGTTGTCTAAGCCTGTTTTTTTAAACAAGCTTTTAACTAAAGATTGAGCAAATAAGGCAATCAGATAACCAACCAGTAGAATCGCACAAGCTAAGGCAATATCCACCACGGAGGCTTGACCAAGCTTTATGTCATTAATATTGGTAGGGATAGCCAAGGAGTTATCCTGGGCAAAATAAAGGGGGGATAGGGAGGATAAGTCCGTTCCCCAAAAGGGTATTAATTGATCGATTCTATTCATAATTGTTCCAGTAACTTATTCGATGTTTTGATACTCGTGCGCTGTGGTTTGAACGAGAGTGCATCTTAAGTCTGGTTAAAATGGCAGAAAAAACCGCTAAAATTTAAGGTTTTTTTTGTTTTCTGATGCGCCCCTCGTTTATACTAAGATTCTTTCATGTTTTCCATGAAATTAATCTGCCTATAGCTTGAAGGTTATGATGCCATATCGTCAAGTTTTTGAACAATCTATTTTAATTTCGGCCAATTCTGGGGTTGTGGAACGGTGTTTTACAGATTTGGAACTGATGCACCAATGGTTGAATCCGATGTTACGCTGTGAACCGATTGATGTATGGGATACAACTGTGGGGGGGAAATGCCGATTTTTGATTCAAATTCCCATATTTCAACCGAGTTTAAAAACAGTGGTTTTAGAACGGGAACCGGGGTTAATTGTTTGGGGATTTGAAGGCTATTTTAAAGGATGCGATCGCTGGGAATGTGTACCGGAAATCCCAGGGACTAAACTTTTAAATAGATTTGAATTTGAAATCCCTAATCCTCTAATTAAATTCGGTTTTAATCTCTTTGCTGCTGCTCTAACAAAAGCAGACATGGAAGCCCAATTAAAACGATTAAAACAAGTAGCAGAAAATCTTTAATCAGTCATCAGTCATCAGTTAACAGTCATCAGTTAACAGTTTATTACCCATTACCGATCACGGATTTAAGAGGATTACGCAGATTAACACAGATTAAAATCTGTGAAATCCGTGAAATCCTCTTAAATCCGCGATCCCTGTTACCTTAAAATAAAAAGGAGTTTTTAACTTCATAGTCAAAACCCCTTTTTACTGTTTAAAAAATTAAAGGTTCAATTATTTGCAAAGCCGCATTTGAACAGCCGGTTGAGCTTTTAGGAAAGCGATCGCCTGATCGCCTAAAGCATAAACATCATTGTAGAGATTGATCAGATTTTGAACGTTAACCGTAATTGCGGTAATTCCTCGGTAACTTAGAACTAATTCCAAAATTGAAAGTTGACCATCCCCGGCGGATTCACGTAAAGCAGTAATCACTTTATCAACCGCGATATCAATGGTGCTTCCCGAAGAAACAAATTGATTAAAAGCTCCTACCAATAATCTACCATAGGTAGAATCTAGTAGATCATTAACAACATTATTAGGAATTTTGACAGAGAAATTCAGTGCTTTCTGGAATTGCTCAACCTGATCGGGAGTCAGTTTCGCTAAAGTAATCATAGAACGAAGTTGATTAGACTGTTCTCCCGTTTGAGCAAAGGTTTGTAAATCAGCAGTAGCTAAGGATATATTTGCTGGGCCATAGATCAATCTTAATTCATCAATAGCAGGGGACGGTTGAGCAAATATTCCCAAACTAATTGTTAATCCCAATACTATAGCTAACCCCAGGGATATATATTTAGATAGACCCTGCGTAAAAAATTGATAGGGGTTACGAATACCCCGAAACCAACGCCCTGAATTTGAGTTCATTTGTTCCTTCCTCACAAGTTAAATTGAGTAACACAGTTCTGTTGTCGTCCCATACTATAGGTCTGTTTTAACCCTATTTAGGTTCCTTTAGATAGAGACTTCTCAAACTGTTAGATATTCTGGCTCATCTGATCCAGTATTTGCCGAATTATAGCAGTATCCTGAGCCATCGGTAGAATTTCTAAATAATTCTCTAAATCTTGCTGTGCTTCTCTCCATCGCTGAAGATGGTAGTACATAATCCCGCGATCTCGTCTTTGATGGGGTGAATCTGGAAACAGTAGTAAAATCCGTTCTATTACCCCCAATGCGAGTTCTATAATTACCCCCTAAAAAGGGCATTAATTAACTTAAAATTCCTCCGATAAAAAAGGATTTTCTGCGGGAAAACTGGGCAAATTAATTGATGCTAAAGACTCTAATTTTTTTCGTCGTTGCGGATAAACTAAAGGGGCTGGCCAGTTAGCACTATTTTCTTTTTGATCGGGTTCCTGCACGGCTACAGAGCCCGCATTTTTGGATTTTGTTTCTCCTAAATTAAAAGACTGACCCCCCATCGATTTAGTCGATTGTGGTTGAATAGCTGTATCTTCTGATGTTACTTTTAATGAAAATAGATCAGTATCTTCTGAAATGAAAGAGGCATATTCTAGGCGAATTCGCTCTAATTCTCCTTCTAAAAATCGAGGTTTAGGTAATTCTTCCACAGGAATATTGTTAATTGAAGCTGTCAACTCTACGGGAGGTTTAAAACCTGGTTCAGAATTCAATTCCGATGTTAAGAATTCTAACCCATGATTAAGAGGAATCTCCTGTTCTAATTCTGAAGATATTGGATCTAAATCCTTGGATGAATTAACTGCATCCTCCATCAAATTCATCGGGTTATGATTCGGGTTTAAAGCGTCTGACCAAGGTTTAACAGGGGGTGCTTTTGGGACTAATAAAGTGGAAGATGAGGATAGGGATTGTTCTTCCGTAATTACCGATAGGGTTTCTAGGTTTTGTTTTCCGGTTTCAAACTGGATTTGATTGTTCAAACACCGTTCTAAAGCGACTTTAAATTGGAGGGTTTGGCGCTGTTGACGATGGAGACGCGATCGCAATTCTCGGTTACTATTTTGAGATTGAACTAACTCATGGAACTGTTCATTATAGCGTTGTTGAGTTAAGGCCGTATCCCTTTCCATCTGGGCGAGTCGGTTTTGGGTAACTTCCCATTGTTGGGTTAAGGTTTCGACTAAAACCTGTTGCTGTCGAATCACTTGATTGGCAATTTCCAACTTTTTAAACAGTCGTTTAACTTGATCCTGTGTCGCCCCTAATTCCTGGGTATGTTGCAATAATTGTGTTTTTTGATCCTGTTGATTTTGCCGACTTTCATCTAATTCTGCTTCTAATTCAGTCACCCGATTAATTAAATCTCGGTTACATTCATGGAGAATTTGCACCACTTTTACCGGATTTTCTTGGGTTTCTGCTTCCACTGACATCAGCGAAGCAATCGCCATTTCATTCCCCTGAGAACCCTCAACAAATATCTCCTCTGGAACTACCAAATCTCCACTATTAGACTCCGTTTCTGCTTGTTCTAACTCGGCAACGAACTGGGTCAATAATTCCTCCAGGGGGATAGCATTGGGAAAGTTCACCGTCTCCCAATCCTGATCCGGAGTCACAACCGGACTAACGGACTCCTCCGATGGGGGAAAGGGTGGGGATAAAGGTGCTTCAGTAGGCTGATCAAACGATTCAGGAATGGGGAGATCGGCTTCAGACATAGCTTTATTTATTGGGTTTGTTATTTTAATTCTTGATACATGGTGAAATGTATTGTTACTAATAATAAGGGAAATTGAGAATTAAGTCAAGTTGCCAGGATTATTTTAATTAGCAATGTATTGTTATTAACTAATCATTAATGTTTCTATTAATATTGTATTGTCCGGGTTAATGTTTATGCAGTGGGTTTATTATGAAAGCGGAATATTCAACTTGAGCAGGATTGTTCCCCCAGATCAATCCGGGCGACCCTCCCGACCGTCTTTTGTGTCCACCATGAACTTTTTAGGGTTCCCATAAGACGCTTGACTGTGTACTGTTGACACCAGAATAAAAAAAAGCCAAATTATGACAACAACGAACTCAAAAACTTGGAGCCAACGGTTTGAGAAATCTCTGCATCCTGCGATTGCAGAGTTTAACGCCAGTATTAGTTTTGATATCCAACTGATTGAATATGATTTGACCGGATCAGTTGCCCATGCTAAAATGTTAGCAAAAACTGGTATTATTAGTCACGAAGAAGCCGAAAAATTGGTTTTGGGTTTAGAACAAATTCGTCAAGAATATCGAGACGGAAATTTTAATCCTGGTGTTGATGCCGAGGATATTCATTTTGCCGTTGAACGTCGCTTAACTGAATTAGTAGGAGATGTGGGTAAAAAACTCCATACCGCTAGATCTCGCAATGATCAAGTCGGAACTGATACCCGTTTATATTTACGAGATCAAATTCAACAAATTCGACAACAATTAGTTGATTTTCAAAAGGTATTATTAGATCTAGCTGAAACCAATGTGGAAACTTTAATTCCAGGTTATACCCATTTACAACGGGCGCAACCGATTAGTTTAGCCCATCATTTATTAGCCTATACGGAAATGTTAAACCGAGATTGGGAACGTTTAGGAGATGTCTATAAACGGGTTGATATTTGTCCTTTAGGGAGTGGAGCATTAGCCGGAACAACTTTTCCGATTGATCGCCATTATAGTGCTGAATTATTAGGATTTGGTCGAGTTTATGCTAATAGTTTAGATGGAGTCAGTGATCGAGATTGGGCGATTGAATTTTTGAGCGCGGCGAGTTTAATTATGGTACATTTAAGTCGCCTTGCTGAAGAAATTACCCTCTGGGCTTCTCAAGAATTTAGTTTTGTTACTTTGACCGATAGCTGTTCTACGGGTTCGAGTATTATGCCTCAAAAGAAAAACCCCGATATTCCTGAATTAGTGCGAGGAAAAACCGGGCGGGTATTTGGTCATTTACAAGGATTATTAGTGGTGATGAAGGGATTACCTTTAGCCTATAATAAAGACTTACAAGAGGATAAAGAGGCATTATTTGATGCGGTAAAAACCGTTAAAGGCAGTTTAGAATGTATGACCATTTTAATCGCAGAAGGCATAGAATTTCGCTCTAGTCGTTTAGCTGAAGCGGTGGCGGAAGATTTCTCGAATGCAACGGATGTGGCTGATTATTTAGCCGCGCGAGGAATTCCCTTTCGTGAAGCCTATGGTTTAGTGGGAAAAGTGGTTAGAACTTGTTTAGAAGCGGGGAAATTACTTAAAGATTTAACCCTAGAAGAATGGAAACAATTACATCCTCAATTTGAAGCCGATATATACGAAGCGATCACTCCTCGTCAAGTGGTTTCGGCTCGAAATAGCTATGGGGGAACCGGATTTGATCAGGTCAAACAAGCCTTACAAAATGCCCGTCAACGGGTTGAATAATTGTTAGGAATAGGGATCACGGATTTAAGAGGATTTCACGGATTTCACGGATTTTAATCTGCGTAATCCTCTTAAATCCGTCCCAGATTGCTATATTTTTGATCAGACCACGAAGGAGCGATCGCTTCCTAAAATACATAAAGCAATATTTTTGTCAAGTTCTGCTCATGTAGTAAAAACCGTCTATTGAATCAATATAATTCAATATTAAATTTCGCTAAAGTGGGAAAAAAGATTAAATTTAGGTCAATATAATGTCTAGTCCGATTAATCCTCCTGAATCTGAAGTGGTTGTTTCTCAAGTTCCTGCTAGATTATTATTAGTAGATGATGAACCCGGACTGCGAGAAGCTGTACAAGCTTATTTAGAAGATAGTAATTTTAGTGTTGATACGGCCAGTAATGCCAAACAAGGGTGGGAAATATTACAGCAAAGTTTGCCCGATTTAGTGATTACTGATGTAATGATGCCGGAAGTTGACGGTTATCAATTTTTACAACAAATGCGGGAAGACCCCCGTTTTAAAGCCTTACCCGTTGTTTTCCTAACTGCTAAAGGGATGAAAAGCGATCGTATCCAAGGGTATCAATCCGGATGTGATGCTTATTTATCTAAACCTTTTGATCCTGAAGAATTAGTAGTAATTGTTAAAAATTTATTAGCCAGACAAGCCGCCCTTCGTAATAGTAGTGGTGATGGCAACCCCGATATTGCCACCTTAGCAGGTCAAATTGCCCGAATTGAAAATATGTTAAAAGGCAAAAGTGGAATTCATCAAACCCCACCCCCAATTAAAATTGATTTAACCCCTCGAGAACAGAGTGTTTTAGATTTAGTCGCTAAAGGATTAATGAACAAAGAAATAGCGCGGGATTTAGAAACCAGTGTGCGGAATGTGGAAAAATATGTCAGTCGTCTGTTTACAAAAACCGGAACCAATAGTCGGACAGAATTAGTCCGTTATGCCCTCGAACATGGATTAACTCAGTAAAGAATAGTGAAGATGGGAAGGAGAAATCCTTCCATGTTTTAATCTTAGGGGAACGGATATCATTAAGGCTTTGATTAGCTTCTGGACTTCAAAGCCGCAGTAACAAGTTACGACCATGAGTATCTGTACCACAGGTGTTGAGCAAACCATAACCATCTGTTAACTGTTTAACTTGGTTCGTAATTTTAGCGGTGGGTAGCCAAGGGTTTGTATGACGATAGGCATAATAGACCTCAATCCCATCAATCCCTAAATGAGCCGCTTCCGTAATTAATTCCGGCACCGGATAACGATAACGGGCTGGATGAGCTAAAACAGCCAATCCTCCCCCCTGTTGAATCGCAATAATCACGTTTTTAGCAGAATAGGCATCTGTTCCCTCGGTGGTGCAGCCTTGCAGATAGGGTTGCAAACTAGAAGCGTCGGGATCAAAAGCATAACCGAGAATATGGACATCCACAGCCAATAACCGGGCATTAATTTCTACTCCCGTCCATAACCGAGGAGCCTGATTCACCCGTTTAGGATACTTATGTTTCCAGTTATCTAACCACTTTTGAGCTTCTTTGTAGCCTTGGGTACTATGATGATCGGTAATGGTCAGTCCTTTTAAACCAATTTCAATCGCCTGTTCCATGACTTCATAGGGTTCTAACTGCCCATCTGAACGTCGAGTATGGAGGTGAAAGTTATAGGACTTGGGGCAGCTTCTCGCATTCAAGGTTTGAAAGACCTGTTGCAGTGAAGACCGATCTTGGGCTGGGGGTGTCAATAATGATGATTTCACAAATCCTGTCTGGATGTGAAACCACCTTGATAACGATTCAAAATCTGAGGTTAGATTAACACTCATACCGTCTTCATCTTAATAAACTGTTACTATAATCTACTGTATCCAATTTATTGGGCAGTTGCTACAAGATCGGGTTAGGATTGACCAATTTTAGATTTAAAATTCTTATATAAGGAAATGGGCAATAGGCAATAGGGTTTTAACGGTTGACGGTATTCACGGTAAGTGATTAAGGATACCATAATTGCTGAGTACCTAAAAACCCGAAACCCTGGGGTAAGACTTGTCCTCACCCCCCCTATGTTAAACTTATTAGAAACGATTGTTTTAGCCAAATTACCCCAGATGAGTCGTCAGGAGTTAGAAGCTATGTTTGGTGTAGATGATTTAAGAAAAACCCGTTTTGCTCAAGAGTTGATTGAAGAGGGGGAGCAAAGAGGGGAAATTAAAGGTAAATTGCAAACAATTCCTCGCTTATTAGGCAAAGGTTTTTCTGTTGAGGAAATTGCCGATATTTTACAATTGGATATCGAGCAAGTGCGACAAGCTATTGCTAATTTGAATTAGATGGAGAATTTGTAGTCAATATAAACCGGGTTTATCAACAAAAAATCTTGATGAACCTGGTTTTTAGGTTTAATAGAAATTAAAATTTGTAATTGCGATCGCGCACCCACAAACTAACTGGAATTGCTTTTCCTTGAGCATTAACCTTCACTTCCACCACAAAAGATTGTTGATTATTTCTTTGTGCTTCTGTAATGGTGCTATTAATTTGATCCCGTTGGTTTTCCGGCATATAATACCGTTCTAAACCGTATTCAATATTCCATCCCGTTGATTTTCCCTGTAAAGCTATTTGATTATTAGATAAATTATCAGGATATTCTGCACTGACTTTTATCGGTTTCCAAGCGGAGGGATGCGGAGATTTTGCTGAATCTTTCGGCTGTTCCAAGGTGACATAAATTAAGGTTCCCTGGGGTAAATATTCCGCGCCTTGAGCAACTTCTTTCCAACCGGGAAGTGCTTTGAGAGTATCAGCACTGGAAATATTATAACTCAGGGTTTGATAATATCCTCGGAAAAAATCATAGGGGTCAACGGGGGCGGTTTGTAATACCACAGTTTTTCCCGTTACCTGAGTATAAAACGCTTGGGAAGGAACTGCTAAAATTAGGATTAATTGAAATAATAACGGAAATAAAAATTTCCAAACAGGGATCTGTTTTTTAACAACAGGAGACGGAGTTAAAATAACGGAAGATTGAGTATCATTCGAGTTAGAAGAATTCATGATTTTGACTCCTAAAAATTGATGAATTAACGATTTTGGGTTCTAGCAGCAGCTAATAAATGGCGTTCAAACCATAATCCAGCCAGAATTACCCCCACACCACATAAGGTAAATACAAAGGCTTTTAAAATCAATTCTGTGTTATATTCAAAGGTACGACTCATGATTTGGGTAACTAATAAAATCATCCCGCCCCAAAAGGCAAATCGTTGAGTTTGGGCGAGTCCAATTCTAATTAATCCCGTTGCTAATATAAACATCTGCACATTGAATAAAAATGTGGCTATTTCAGGAATTAAATTGATTTGTAAATGCCAGAAAAAGATAAATCCTGTTAATCCTAAAAATCCGGCAATGACGCTAGTAACCGAATCAAATCCCCATCTATTCGGGTGAATAGCACCGGGTTTAATCAATTGAAACCATTGCCATAAAACTATTCCTAGAAAGATATAAAAATCAATCAGAAGGAAATTACTCATGAACACTGAATTGTTGGAATTGTTCTGTAAAAGATCATTCCAAACTCCATTAAAAGATAAACCAAAAAATACAATACTTAACTGAATAATGGAGAGAGTGCGGGCTGAGGGTTGAAAGGGTCTACTATCAATCATCGGCCATAAAATATCATCATAACTCCACAGTAAAGCGGGAGTAAAAATAAACATAATGGCGAAGATTAACCCTTCGGGTAAATCAGAATTTAGCAGGGGAAGAATGCTGATTTGTAAAGCGGGAATGAGAATCAGTAAGGTCATAATAAATAAGACCCGGGACTGACAACGATAGGCGAGGGGAATGAATAGAAATCCGGCAATTAAAGGGGTATGTTCTAAGAATAAATGTAATATAGAAAAGGGTTGAGGTGAGTATAAATTAGATGCTCCACTCCAATAACCCATACCATACAATAGTAGTCCTAAAAATCCTAAAGAAGTCAATTGCAGACTATAGGACATGGCTAAAACACCAATTCCCCAGACTAAAAATAGTTCATAAACTGAACCACTTTGATGAAAAATTTGCCCCATCAAGGCAATATTTGCCCCTAAAATTAAGGCTCCAAATAGTAATAATCCTTGACCTAATTTTTGTTTTCTTCCTACTTCAAAGGAGTCTGATGGTTGTTGCCATAAATAAAAGCCAGTTGCATTGACTCCTATAAATAAACTCAGAAGTAGGATGACTTTAACGGTTTTTGACCAGTCCTGCCAATTAGCTGCCACAAAGGTAATGACACCTAAACCTAATAGAATGGCTCCTAACCCTATTAAAATCATGACAAACCGACTACTGGCGGCGGTTTCAAGATGATTAAATTGATAGCGGTTGGCTAACTGTTGATAGACAGAATCATCAATTATTTGTTCTTCTTGCCAGAGTTTGGCTTCGTGACGAAGTTGGCGACGGAATTTTTCGTTAATCATTTGAGGTGATATGAAATAATGTTAAAACTGAGTGATATAATCCTATTTTAGTTCTAACCTAAATATTCTGGAAAGTACAATTCTGGTTTTAATTGAAAATCAGGATTAATTATTTAGGTCTGTGACAGATTGTTAACTTGCACAGAGAAAAAATACTCAAAATCCTAGAATGGCTTTTTTCTTGATTTAGATGCTAAAAAAGTTAGCATTTTTTCAAATACTTGGACGGCTAGTTCTGGATCATTATCTCTAGTAAATATATCATAATTGGGATGGGAATTTGCCTCTATAAACCAATATTGATGATCTTTGTCTATGGCAATATCTAACCCGGTATATTTTAAATCTAATTCTTGAAAAATAGGTTGACAAAATGTTTCTATTTCTGATATAATACGAGGATTATTAATATATTTGGCTCGCGCTCCTTGCCAATGTAAAGGACTTAGATTTCCGGTAAAGGTTGCTTGAGTAATATCTTTTTCATAGAGTAAAATTAATTCTTGATTTAAAAAAACGGCTCGATATTCCCGTTGGATTAAAATATACTCTTGAGCAACAGCAATATAATCATAACTTTTATCATGAATGTTAAAAATTGTGGTTAATGCGGTTTCAATTTCCTCAAAACTTTTACATAAAAAAACATTCTGCCCACTGGAACCAGAATTACGTTTAACAATCACGGGAAATGGGAATATCCTCTCAATTTCTTGAGCAATATCAGGAATGGTTTTAAACTTTAAATACTCTTGATATTTCTCATCGCAAAATAGGGAAAGAAAGCCCGATGTTTTCGGAATTTTAATTTTTCCCTTTAAAATCGAGTAAGTATATTCCTTATCTTTGAGAATTTTGAAAACAGATTGATCGACAAAAGGTGTGCTATAATTACAGAAATAATAATTTTTATCGAGTTTGATTTTGATTAAATTCTCATGATCATGGAGAATTTCATAATCAATATTTAGATTCTGGCAAGCCTGGAGTAATAGCCTAATATTATTTAACATAAAAATAGTAGGGAATTATGAATTACGAATGGGGGAAAAATCTGTAAACGGAAATTGGAGACGGCCGAAAAGACGCTTTAAATAACGACTAGGCTATCTCCTAATTCCATTATCATAGAGTTACCGAGTGGGATTATTTCCCTGTACTTGTTGGCGACCATTACGAATCACTCGCATCATTTCATTTAACTGTTGTTCGATGCTTCCTAGGACGTGATCTGCATAGTCATCGGCGCCGTTTTGAATTTCTTCGCATTCAGCCATAGTCCGCGATCGCATTTCCTCTAATTCCTGTTGAAGACGATAACGAATTTGTTCAATTTCAGACAAGGTTTGTTGCTGAAGCGTGTCACATTCATTTTGAACCTGTTGACGCAATTGATCAGCTTCAGATTTTGCTTGTTGAATCAAACCCATTTCATTTAATATTCTAGCGGCTCTTTGTTCAGCCATAGTGACAATTTCCTGAGCATATTCTTCCGCTTCTTGGAGAATTTCATCCTTATGACGGACAATAATATCTGACTCTTGAAATGCACTAGGTAAATTCAATCGAATCAAATCTAATTGATCCAGTAATTGTTCTTCATCGACTAAAGTTCGTCGAGTTAATGGAATTCTAGGACTATCGAGAATCATCTCCTCCAGTCGGTTAAGTTCCCGTTGAATATCAATTCCAGGGGAATTACTGACAGTAGTTTCCGGTTCTACACGGAGTCCATTTTGTTCGGGTTCTAGTCTTGGGGTTGATTCCTGGCGTAACATTTATATAATTCTTTAGCAACGTGATTAGGAACAAGATGATCAACAGAACCTCCAAATCGGGCAATTTCTTTAACAACACTACTAGAGAGGAAACTATATTCCTTTGAGGTTGCCAAAAATACCGTTTCAATTTCTGTTGATAGAGTTTTATTGATATGAGCCATTTGCAGTTCTAACTCAAAATCAGAAAGAACTCGCAGCCCTCGAATTAACACTTGAGCATTCCGTAGTTTTGCATAGTCTACCGTTAGACCGTCAAAACTGGCTACTTCCAGATTGTTCAGATGTTGGGTACTGTAGCTGATTTGTTCCATCCTTTCCCCTACGCTAAATAAAGGCTTTTTATTAGGATTTCCCAATACCGCCACAATCACCTGTTCAAATAGTTTACAACCTCGCTCAATGACATCTAAATGTCCTAACGTAACCGGATCAAAGCTACCAGGATAAAGGGCAATCACTCGTCATGGCAAGATGAATATTATTACCAGATTATAGAGCGAAGGGGGAACGGAGCCTTAAAACACAGTTATGTCGTAAATCTAACCCAAACAAAACCTTAAAATGTTTCAAGGACTGCGACTAGATCAACCCATAACCTGTTAACGTGATCTCTTGTCTCAACTCTTTGAAGCCTGGGACACCTCTTAACGGACTAATAAAGGATAGATATAGATATGTCAGACAGTGGAATTCTTACTATTATTGCCCGTGAAATCCTCGACTCTCGCGGACGCCCAACCCTCGAAGCCGAAGTCTACCTCGATAACGGAGCTTATGGACACGCTCAAGTTCCCAGTGGAGCCTCCACCGGAAGCTTTGAAGCCCATGAACTCCGAGATGGAGATAAAAGCCGTTATGGGGGTAAAGGAGTTCTAACGGCGGTTAAAAACGTCAACGAAGTCATCGCCCCAGTCCTGAACGGAGTTAGCGCCCTAGAACAAACCGTCATCGACCAAATCATGCTCGACCTCGATGGCACTCCCAATAAAAGCAACCTGGGAGCTAATGCCATCCTAGGCGTCTCCCTAGCCGTCGCTAAAGCGGCCGCCGAAACCCTGGGTTTACCCCTCTATCGTTACTTAGGCGGCCCCATTGCCAACCTCCTCCCCGTCCCCTTGATGAACGTGATTAACGGAGGTTCCCACGCCGCGAATAACGTGGATATTCAGGAATTTATGATCGTTCCCATTGGGGCTCCCACCTTCAAAGAAGCCATGCGTTGTGGTGCGGAAGTGTTTGCGTCCCTGAGTGACGTCTTGAAAGGTAAAGGACTCCTGGGTGGTGTGGGAGATGAAGGCGGTTTTGCTCCTAATTTGGGTTCTAACCAAGAAGCCTTAGATATTCTCATCCAAGCTATTGAAATCGCGGGTTATAAACCCGGTGAACAGGTCGCACTGGCTCTGGATGTGGCCGCGAGTGAATTCTATAAAGATGGTATCTATACCTACGACGGTCAACCGAATAGTGGGGAGCAACTGACTGAATACCTGAGTAAATTAACCAGTCAGTACCCGATTATTTCCATCGAAGACGGTCTCCACGAGGATGACTGGGTTCACTGGAAATCCCTAACGGAAAAACTGGGTAGTAAAGTGCAACTGGTGGGCGATGACCTATTTGTGACTAACCCAACCCGTTTAAAAAGAGGTCTTGAGGAGAAAATAGCGAATTCTATTTTGGTGAAACTCAACCAAATTGGTTCTCTGTCGGAAACCTTAGAAACCGTTGACCTAGCAACCCGCAATGGTTATACTTCCATAATTAGTCACCGTTCCGGGGAAACTGAAGATACCACGATTGCAGACCTGGCCGTTGCTACCCGAGCCGGACAAATTAAAACGGGTTCTCTGTGTCGGAGTGAACGGGTTGCTAAATATAACCGTTTATTACGGATTGAAGACGAACTCGGTGCCCAAGCGGTTTATGCTGGAGCCGTTGGCCTAGGCCCCCGTTTCTCGAAATAACTCGGAAACACCAATAAAACAGTCCAGCCTTGGGCTGTTTTATTAATATTATTTGGAAAAATCACAAAAAATCAAACTAGACATGAACAGAAACAAAATATTCACCAAGGGTGCAACGCTTTTCTTAACGGGATTAGCAACGGTCGGTTTAGTTTTAGGAGAAGCGGTATTTTCCTCCGCGAGCGCTGCTCAACAGTTATTTTGTAATGGACGAATGAATAATGGTTGGACTTATTCAGCCCAGTTTCTTAACGGTCGTTTCACAGAAATTCGTTGGGAACGTTCAGGACAGCCCCCCATCGTTTCCAACCTAAGTTTTCAATCCACCAATAACGCCAGACAACCTGTTTATACAGGGTCAATTATGGCAGCCACAATGGTAACTTTAGTTGATCTTTCTCGTGGTAATGTGCGACCGGGTTCACAAATATCGGTTACGGCGGAAGAATGGGGCACCAGCACCGGAAATTGTGGTCTCTCCTCGGGTAACTCGATGGGAAACTCCTCTGACTGGTTTACTAACGCCCGGAAAAATTTAATTGGTTCTAATGAAAATCAAGCCAGACGTTGGCTGACAAGAAACAATTTCGTCTTTAATCAAACGATGGAACATACTAATCGCCGTATCATTGAGCGCTGGAGTCGTAATAACCCCAATGGAGTTATTGATGTGATTTTTGTCAATAATAGGGTGTCTGATGTGGTGATGGTTCGTTAATACAATTGGCAAAGAAATAGGTAATGGGTAATGGGTAATGGTGGGTAATTGGTAATAGGTTTAGCCATGGTAAACTGAGTTCCGGTGACGCTGTTGGGGTGGAAAAGGAAGTCACCAAGACTACCAATAACGGCAATAAGACAATTCCAGCCCCCAGCAACAATAGACCCCAACTGCATCCGACTAATATTTTCCCCATGGAATTGCTTTTACCATAAGTAACAAATGCTTGCTATCTTGTTTGGGTTAACAAAAAGTTATGATATTGCATCCGGTCTTCCCTCAAGGTGGATTCAATTCAATGTCCAAGTTCATCCCACGCGGAAAAGACGTGGGTTTTGTGCGAGAATCGCTATAAGCTTAATTAATTAAGTAGTTTGGTGAAAACATCAACTCTCCGACCCGATCTTTAAGGATACCCCAAAGGGGGAAGGGGGGTGTAAATCAGCAATAATAACTTATTTGTGATGAGGAGATTGTAAATCTATGCCACAGGTTGAAGCTATTACGATTGACTTCCAATCTGAAACCTATAAAGATGCCTACAGCCGAATTAACGCTATTGTGATTGAAGGAGAACAGGAAGCCTACGACAATTACATCAAGCTGGGTGCAATGTTACCTGAGCAGCAAGAGAATTTGGCGGGTTTAGCCAAAATGGAAATCAGCCATAAAAGGGGGTTTCAGTCCTGTGGTCGGAATTTAACCGTCACACCGGATATGGAATTTGCCCAGGAATTCTTTTCTTCCTTACACCAAAATTTTAAGGATGCCGCGACTGAAGGCAAAGTTGTCACCTGCTTGTTGATTCAATCTTTAATTATCGAATGTTTTGCGATCGCCGCTTACAACATTTACATTCCCGTAGCCGATGATTTTGCTCGCAAAATTACCGAAAGGGTGGTCAAAGACGAGTATATGCACCTCAATTTTGGGGAAGAATGGCTAAAAGCGAACTTTGAAGCCTCCAAAACCGAACTCGAAACGGCTAACCGCCAAAACCTGCCGATTATTTGGAGAATGCTTAACCAAGTCGCCGATGATGCTCACATTCTAGGAATGGAAAAGGAAGCATTAGTCGAGGATTTTATGATTGCTTATGGGGAAGCTCTAAGCAATATCGGGTTTTCGACCCGCGATATTATGCGAATGTCCGCCTACGGTCTCATCGCCGCCTAAAATACCCTTTGGATTTTAGATCAAATCGAGTAGAGACGTTCCATGGAACGTCTCTACTTTAGACGTTAAACTCTAAAATCCATCTTAAAATCTATAGTTGAATCATGTTTGGTTTAATCGGTCATCTTACCAGCCTAGAACACGCCCAAGCCGTTGCCAGAGATTTAGGATATCCTGAATATGCTGATCAAGGGTTAGATTTTTGGTGCAGCGCCCCGCCTCAAATCGTTGATGATATCAAAGTCACGAGTATTACAGGTCAAACTATTGAAGGCAAATATGTAGAGTCTTGTTTTTTGCCAGAAATGTTAGCCAGTCGTCGCATTAAAGCGGCCACTCGCAAAATTATCAATGCGATGGCTCATGCTCAAAAAAATGGCATTAATATCACAGCTTTAGGGGGATTTTCCTCGATTATTTTTGAAAATTTTAACTTAGAACAAATTCAACAGGTTCGGAATATTAAGTTAGAGTTTGAACGGTTTACCACCGGAAATACTCACACCGCCTATATTATCTGTCGTCAGGTAGAAAACGCGGCGGCTCGGTTAGGGATTGATTTAACTAAGGCTACCGTTGCTATTTGTGGAGCCACAGGGGATATTGGTAGTGCGGTTTGTCGTTGGCTCAACAGCCACACAGAGGCCGGAGAATTGTTATTAATTGCCCGGGATAAGGAACGTCTCAATGCTTTACAGGAGGAGTTGGGACGGGGAAAAATTATGGGATTAGAAGAAGCCGTACCCCAAGCAGATATTATCGTTTGGGTGGCGAGTATGCCCCGAGGAGTCGAAATTAATCCCTATACCTTGAAAAAACCCTGTCTGCTAATTGATGGTGGTTATCCTAAGAATTTAGCCACAAAAATTCAACATCCTGAAATTTATGTCCTAGACGGCGGAATTGTGGAACACGCCCTTGATATTGACTGGAAAATTATGAAAATTGTCAATATGAAGTTACCCGGACGTCAACTATTTGCCTGTTTTGCGGAATCAATGTTACTGGAATTTGAGAAAATTTATACTAATTTTTCCTGGGGTCGCAATCAAATTACTGTTGAAAAAATGGAACAAATTGGTAGGGTTTCTGTGAAACATGGCTTTAAACCTTTAGCTTTACCATTGTAATCAGTTATCAGTTATCAGTTATCAGTTTAAGAGTTACCAGTTATTAGTTCTGTTAGTTCATTTTTTAACAGAAGTAAGAAGATATTAAGGCTAAATCTAAATAGCATTTTTGGGGAATCTTGCCCGCTAAGACTGTAAACGGTTGATCGGGTTTACCCAGATGATTTACTACTAATAAAGCATCGGTAAAATCTTGATTTTTGGTATAATCATTGACAGTAATAATTGTTTTTAATCCGGCTTGTTTAGAGGCGGAAAATCCATGATAAGAGTCTTCAAATACTAAACAATCTGCTGCATTTAATCCCAATTTTTCTAAGACATAAAAATAAATATCCGGGGCAGGTTTTTTGGCTGAAACAATATCCCCGGCGGCAATAATTTCAAACCAGTCTGGATGAATTGCTGTATTTTCTAGTAAAGCTAAAACATTTGGTAAGGCGCTTGTAGTTGCGATCGCTAACCTAATTCGGTGCTCCTTTGCTTCTTGAATTAATCGTTGTGCCCCAGGACGCAAAGGAATTGAACCCTGATCTAATAATTTTCGATAATATTCATTTTTTAACTGATGTAGATCCCTAATTAAATCATCTAATTTTTCCGTTAATAAAAAATCCGGTTCATATTTTTCAATATAATAACGAATCCGCTCTTTTCCTCCACCAATTGCCAATAATTCACCATACAAATCTACCGACCAATTCCAAGACAAACCAACTTGAAAAAAGGCTTGATTAAACGCAATTCTATGACCATCCCGTTCCGTATCCGCTAAAGTACCATCCACATCAAAAATCAGCGCCTTGAGTTCTCCCATAGTTTTAAATTCAATATTTTTTCTATTCCCTTGTTACTGAGCGAAGTCGAAGTATTCCCTATTAATTAAACTTTTGTTTAGCCTGCTCATAAACCTCAACGGTAATTTGAGTAACGCCTAATTCCTGAGCAAACTTTTCAATCTTTTTCCGCGCCGCCGGACGGACAAAAAAGGGAATTTCTTTTAAACGAGTTTCGGCTTCTGTTGTCCATTCCATGATCATCAATTAAGAAAGAGGATAATTACATTAATATATAATGGAATCAGAAAGGCCGCAATAGGAGAATCATTAATATGACTCTATACCAACCCAATGATATTATTGCTCAACGCTATCGCATCGTTACCACTTTGGGTGAAGGAGGCATGGGAATTACCTATGAAGCCGAAGATCTCACCAATTATCAACGAGTTGCCGTTAAATCAGTTTCCCTGCGACAGATAAAAGACTGGAAAATCTTGGAATTATTTGAACGAGAAGCTAAAGTTCTCGCCCATTTGCATCATCCCGGAATTCCTAAATATTTGGATTATTTTCACCTCGATACCGATGAAGATCGACAGTTTTATTTAATTCGAGAATTAGTTTCTGGAGACTCTTTAAATACTTGGCTTGAAAAAGGTTGGCATCCAACTGAAGCCGAAATCAAGCAAATTGCTGTTAAAATTTTAGAGATTCTCAGCTATTTACATCAACTCAATCCCCCAATTGTTCACCGGGATATTAAACCTCAAAATATTATTAGAAAAGCAGATGGAACAGTCTTTTTAGTGGATTTTGGAGCCGTTCAAGATGTTTACCGTAACACCATTTCCTTGAGTGGAACCTTTGTGGGAACGATTGGATATATGCCACCGGAACAGTTGCGAGGAAAAGCCTATCCTGCATCGGATTTGTATAGTTTGGGAGGAACTTTATTATATTTATTAACCAACCGTTCCCCTGATGAACTGCCTCAAAAACGAATGAAAATTAATTTTGATTCTATTGTTAACATTTCACCCGAATTTGCTGACTGGTTAGAGATGATGTTAGAACCTATCTTGGAAGATCGATATCAGTCTGCAACCGCAGCTTTAAAGGCACTGAAAAATAATTCTACCATCACGTCTTCTAATGCTTCTCAGATTCAGGTTTGTCATAAAAAGCCGAAAGGAAGTCGAGTTAAAATCCAAAAAACATCCAGAAGCTTAGTTGTTGATATTCCCCCTGTGGGTTTTCGGGTTGACTATCTATTTTTATGGTTTTTTACTATTTTTTGGAATGGAATGATACTCTTGCCAGTTCTATCTAATGGCATTCTATTTCTATTCTCACCCATTATTCTTTTTGTAATAGTAGGTGCTGTTTCATTTTATTATCTTATTTGGGCTTCATTTAGCAAAACTCAAATTAAAATTGATCAGAAAGAGTTTATAATCCATAAAAAATTATTCTTTAAAATTTGGATATCACAAGGAAAAACAGCGGATTTGGATAAAATTTTGATCAACAATACAGGAACTACTATTAATGAAAAACCCGTAATCAATTGTATCTTGTATGAAGGAATTATCAAGCATCAATTTGGTTCTTTATTGGAGCAGCAGGAAAAAGAATGGCTAGTGGCTGAGATCTCTGATTTTCTGCAAAAATTAAAGGGGAGAAAACATTAAGCCAACTCCCGTTAATCTGCCTATTGCCTAAAAAAAAAGCGGTTAGTTATCAGCTTTCCCCGCTTTTTTAAGTATTGCTATTGTTTTTCATATTCAGATAAATAATATTATTCCGAACAGAAATTCCGATGATATCCCGGAATTAAAATACAGTTAAAATAGAAACCATCAACTATATTTTAATTGGGAGCAGCAGCAGCTTTTTGTTCCGCTATTTTTTGATTATTAGCATATTGGACGGCTCTATCTTCAGCTACCGAAAACTTAGGATGGGAGTTAGGCACTTTTTTCATTAACTCACTGGCCCGTTTCCATTCCGTTCCCACTTTTGTCCATTCCGCTCGGGTTTGGGCTTTCTGGGCTAGATTGGCAGTATTGATCGCAGTCTTAACCGCTTCAGAAAACGGATCTGCCGTCACAGCCGCGGATGTAGTGGGTTTAGGAGAATCGGAAGCCACGGGTACAGAGGGGGTATCGGCAGATTCACCCGAGGAGGAAGATCCGGCGGGTAAGAAAGGGAGGCGGAATATGCCGGCAAAATGCAATCCCCCCAAGATGGCCAAAACCGCTAAAACCCCGAACAAGACCAACGGTAAAACCTTGCTTTTGGGCTTTTTCGGTTCAACCTGTCGAGTCGTTTCCTCAATTTCATCATCGGGATCATCATCCTCCTCGGGATTGTAGGCGGGTGCTACATTATTATTACTGGGGGGCAAATATTCATCTTCATCATTGATGAAGTCATCATCAATGATTTCGTCATCAATATTGTAATCTTCATCTTCGTCATCGACTAAAGGGACAGACGATTGATCTAAATCAACATCATCGGCGGGATTCATCATCGGTTCTGGCGGAGTTCTCAGAACAATTTCTTCTTCCCAAACGGGTAAATCATCTCCGAACTGACGCCCATAAACCCGAACGGTGTAAATCGTTTCAACACCGAGGCGATCCATACCATTTCGGACTAATTTAACCAAGTCTTTTTGATAGTGGGGAACCTGATCCCCCTCCATCATTACATGGAGGCAACCGTTCTCCCGCATGACATCGGCGTTAATTCCTTTGGATTTGAGGGAACGGTTAATCGCGTCTGCGATCACCTTGGGATCGCCCTGTTTAGCCAGTTCCCGTGGGCTTTGATCTTGTGATGACATAGCTAAAATGATTTCACCTGTCCATGACTAATGATAGTATCACTGATTAATCGCTGTGCAACTATTTTCTGAAAATTAGCACTTTTATCCCCGTTGAAATAGACGACACAATTCAATAATGTGGATTTGTAGGGTAGAGAGTTCATCCCCACCGCGTTTGAGATGGGCTTCTAGTTGCAGCAACAGGGGTAAACTCTGTTGAAATTGCCCAATTGTGGGAGTTTGGACTTCTTTTTGCAAGAAAAATACTCGGTTGGGGTTGCCAATTTCGGCGGTTTTAGCAATTTCGACTTTATCCCTAACTCCGGTTTCCATCATTAATTTAATCCATAACCAAGTCCGAAACTGACTAACTAAAGTTGCCACAATTTTCAGGGCGGGTTCATTATGTAGGAGCAGATCTGCTATCAACTCTAGGGCTTCGCTGGTTTGTCCGGCTTTAATACAACTGGCAAGTTTTAGGCTATTTTGAGTATTGGACTGAACTAATCGGGAAATGTCCTCTACACTCAAGGGTTGACGAGTATTTACACTAAAAAGTTGGAGTTTTTCCAATTCGTTATACAGTTGTCGGATATCATTTCCAACTAACTCCGCCAGGAGGTCGATACCATTCGGGGTCAGTTTTACCCCGCGTTCGCTGGCCAGGGTTCTAACTTGCTGTTGTAACTTATCGGTTTCCCAAGGTTTGATTCGAGAAAATTCCCGTAATTCTCCTTTGGATTTCCGAATCTGGTCTTCTAAGAATTTAGTAGATTTAAGCCGTTTATCAGGTTTGTTGGCACTGGTTAATAGTAAGGTGGTAGTATCGGGGATCGCGGGCAGGGTTCGTTCTAACTCCTGATAAACTTCCGTTGAACATTGCTGCATCAGGGGGGTATCGGCTAACCAAACAAAGCGTCCACCTAACCCAAACGGGGGAGTCATGGCTTGATTGAGTCCCATTACGATAGAATTTGCTTGATCGGACACAATTCTGTCAGAATTGAAACTATCCCAACTGGGATCAACGACGGCCGATCGCAATCGTTCCACCGCTTGCAATAAGGAAAAGTCATCGTCTCCCCAGTACAGGTAGATTGGCATAATAACTTAATTTTTTCAAAAGAGGCGATTAAAATTGGACGATACTTATCAAGTTTATGTGAATCGGGTGGCGCGGTTAACGCTACCAGAATCCTATCATTCTCAGTTGGAGTATATTCAGGAGTCCCCAAAGTTTAAGCCTGACTCCCAGGGTAAACGCCAAGCTGTGCCTTTTCCTGGTTATACCATTATTACTCCCCCGGCTGAGGAGGATTTGGATAATCAAGAGTTCTATAAAAATCTCCAAGATTGTCAACAGCAACTTGGTGAAAAGTTTGATCCTAATTTTTTAATTACTATCCCCCCAGATAGTTTACATTTTACCCTGGCTGATTTGGTCTGGGATAGTGCCTATCGAGATGGTAGTCAAGATCCTAATTTTGAGCCGAATTTGCATCAAGCGATCGCTCAATCTTTTCATGGGTTTAAATCAACTCCAATTTCTTCGAGTATTCGCTGGCAAATCTTTGGTTTTATGTTATTACCAAGGGCGATCACCGTTTGTTTGGTTCCCCGAGATCAAGAATCCTATCAAAAAACCCTTGAATTCCGCCGAGCTATCTATCAAAATCAGGGTTTAATTCCATTAGGTGTCGATCAACAATATTATTTAACGGCACATATCACTTTAGGTTATTTCGGAAGTATTCCTGAAGATTTAGATCGGGCAAATTTTTGTAATATTCTATCTTCTTTTAATCAACAATGGTTAGATTCAACTCAAGAAATCTGGGTTAACCGAGCCGAACTCCGCAAATTTGATGACATGAATCGCTATTATCGAGAACCAGACTGGCCTGTTTTAGAGTTTAAATCCTAGGGTTTAGTGATTGGTTGTTCGGGTGTTGATGGTTAGTCTCTAACGGTCAACACCTCTTAAGAAGAAACAGGAAAAGGGCAACAGGTAACAGGAAATCCTTATAGATGATTCATGTTATTGGAATTGGGTTAGAAGGAGCATCGGGACTGAGTGAGTCTGTGCTTAATTTAGTTATAGGAGCGACGGTATTAGTCGGAAGCGATCGCCATTTAAGTTATTTTCCTGAACATTCAGCCACCCAGTTAACCTTGGGAGATTTAACAGAAACTATTGTCGCCATTCGTCAACAACTGATTAGATGGGAAGTTGAAAATAAACAATCTAGTAATAATTATATTGTAATTTTGGTATCAGGTGATCCGTTATTTTTTGGGTTAGGTCATTTATTAATAGCCGAATTTTCCCCGGAAAAATTAACCTTTCATCCCCATATTAGTTCGATTCAATTAGCTTTTAATCGAATTAAAACTCCTTGGCAAGATACTAAAATTCTCCGAACCCAGAGTCCCGGGATGGAAACCTTAATTCAAGCCTTAAAACAGGGGGTAGAAAAAATAGCAATTTTAACGGATACTATTTATAATCCCCAAGCGATCGCCCAATTAATCGGTAGTTTAGATTTACCTAATTGTTATCAATTTTGGGTTTGTGAAAATTTAGGGGGAAAGGATGAACGGGTGCAACAATGGGATATAAAAATATTAAAAAATCAAGTTTTTTCACCCTTAAATATTGTTATTTTATTACGTCAATCTCGCTCAGAAATAGAACCCTTAGATCTATCTAAAATCCCGACTTTTGGCATTCCCGATCAACTATTTTTAAGTTATAGCGATCGCCCCGAACTAATGACAAAACGGGAAGTTAGGAGTTTAGTTTTAGGAGAATTAAGATTACAACCCAAACAAACGATCTGGGATATTGGCGCCGGAATGGGTTCAGTTTCCATAGAAATTGCCCGACTTTTTCCTGATTCTACTATTTATGCAATCGAAAAAACAGCAGTCGGAACCAGCTTAATTGAACAAAATCGTCAACGGTTTCAAGTGAATAATATGGTTTCAATTCATGGGGAAGCACCGGATATTTTACATCATTTACGTTCTCCTCATCGAATTTTTATGGGCGGATTTGGAAAAAATTTAAGCGAAATATTAGGGATTTGTAGTATTCGTTTAAGTCCGGGCGGTGTGATTGTTTTAGCTTTAGAAACCATTGAACACTTAAACACCGCTTTAAATTGGTTAGAACAACGAAAACGCATTGAGGGAAGTTGGAGTTATCGCATTCTCAATATCCAGTTATCTCATTCCGTTCCCATTAATCATCTAACCCGTTTTTCTCCCTTCAACCCCGTCACTCTTTTAACAATTACTCACCATAGCTTATTTGCCTAGGAATTAGGAGGGCAGGGGGAGCAGGGGGAGCAGGGGGGAGGGAAGGGATAGGGGGAGCACCAAGCAGTGCGAGCGTCCTCGCTCGCTGAATATCACCCAAAACCCAAAACCCAAAACCCATTCGTAATTCATAATTCGTAATTCGTAATTCGTAATTCCCTAATTCGGCTGGCGACTAAACAATTTAAAATAGGTAGAAACCCAGAATTGTTTAATCGGGAAAGCAATAAAAGTTAAAGGATTAATCGTAATAATGATATTACGAACATCTCCTTGAGCTAGTTTAATCACTTGTTTCGCAACCCAGTTAGGAGACATTACCCCAATGGGGTTTAAGTTACTTTTGAATGGCCCTAAAATTAATTTCCGAATCACACAGGGTGCATCCAAACGACGGAGAGTAATTAAATCTCCTAAAGTCCGTTTACTCATTTCGTAGAGGGGACTAAATGCTGGCCCGACTTCCGCTTCCGATGTGTTGACCCAAACTTCTTTTTTGGCAATATCAGCGTTAGTTTTAACGGTACTTAGGAATAATTCTAATAGACGCCAACCGGAAAACGTATTCACCTGATAGGATTGGCTAATCGCTTCTTCGGTTCTCATTCCGTTAACATTAATCCCATGATTAATAATTAAAATATCTACTTTTTGGAATAACTCCCCTAATTGTTGTTCCTGTCCGACTTGCCAAGTTACGGTTTTGATGGGAATTGTTTCCCCCTCAACCGTTAAACTCAAAGGTTGATCACCGGAAGTCAAAGCCAGAACTTTTGCTCCTTTAGCATGGAGATGAAATAAAAGAGCTTGTCCGAGAGTTCCCGATGCTCCAGTCACAGCAACGGTTTTTCCCTTCAATGAAAGCGCCGTTCCCATGATTTTATCTAATAAAGTCAAAGTGCCACAAAAATAGGAATTTTGATTATCAAAATGATGTCGCCAATGGTAGGTTCGATTTACCATCCAAGGGGCAGGAGGACGGTCAAATTCCCCTGGAGTATGGGTTAAATCCGTAAGTTTATCTATATTGGGAATTCCCATTCCTCGACCAATAGCTGAGAATAGAAAACTGAGGGTATAAATACAACCGAGAAGGGCAAATCCCTGGTTTTCGGGGGTGTAAATATGGGCGATCGCCAGAAATATCAAACTAAAACTTAACATCACCCCCGCTTCGGGGACATCATTATACCAATGGGCTTGGCGATAAATTTCCTCACTCACGGGAGTTAAATCGGGACGGAATACCCGATGATGCCAATTGTGCAAACGAATTAAGGGCGGGAAAATATGAGCCGAGACATGGTAAAGATCCCTTACCATTTCTACTCCGACGATAGAACCGACTCCCCAAGCTAAATTTCCGATCCAAACCATTATCATATCTAACCCCACACACCTTTAATTCGCAAGTTTTCCGCCCACTGTAAGTAAGACTTGAGTTTAATTGTAGTCAAATTTGGCTCTAATTTTATGGGTAAACCAAAATCAGGGATTTCTGGGTAATTTTATCAAAAATGGGAGCCAGAAGACCCGCACCATAAGGAAAGTTATCATAGGATTTTAACCGTTGTGAATCTGTGTTAAAATCAGATTGTGAGTTAGGAATAATTATCTACGTTTGAAACCATCCTAGGTATGATCGAATGAGTCGAATTCTCATTGCTGAAGATGAACCTCGAATTGCCTCCTTTTTGGAAAAGGGACTGCGGGCTAATGGATTTATCACAACCTTAGCTTGCAATGGACGAGAAGCAGTAGAAAAAGCCCTCGCCCATGAGTTTGACTTGTTAATTCTCGACTTAGGACTTCCCGATCAAGATGGGTTTCAAGTTTTAGAGCAATTACGGGGTCAAGGAGAACAAATTCCGATTATTATTCTGACCGCCCGGGATAATATTACGGATAAAGTAGCAGGGTTAGAGGGGGGTGCAGATGATTATGTGACTAAACCCTTCCGATTTGCAGAACTTTTAGCTCGGGTTCGTGTCCGTTTGCGACATCATCCCCAATTGACGAATAATGAAGATAAGACTTTAACCGTTGGCCAAATTACACTGGATTTATATACCCGTCAAGCTTGTTTGGGAGAAACACCCATTACCCTATCGGCTAAGGAATTTCAACTGTTAGAAACGTTTTTGCGCCATCCGGGTCAAGTGTTGAGTCGGGAACAACTATTGGATCAGGTTTGGGGATATGACTATGATCCAGGCTCGAATATTGTTGATGTTTATGTGGGCTATCTGCGTAAAAAGTTGGGGGGTCAACGGATTGAAACGGTACGGGGAATGGGGTATCGTTATTGTTTGAATTCATAACAAATGATCCTTGGATAGTTTTCAGGATTAGCCAAGGATTAAAAACCCCTGGCTAATTTGATTATAAATCTCGATGGGTAAACGGTTTCGCGTTACTTCCCGAATAGGTTTCTACAATATGTCCGTCCCCAACGACTTGATATTTATAAGTAACTAACCCTTCCAAACCAACGGGGCCACGGGGAGGCATTTGTTGGGTACTAATTCCTACTTCTGCACCGAAACCATAGCGAAATCCATCCGCAAATCGAGTTGAACAATTATGAAAAACTCCCGCCCCATCGACTTGATTTAAAAAGGTATTTGCTGTGGCTTGATCTTCTGTTATAATAGCATCGGTATGACCGGAACCATAAGTATTGATATGGGCGATCGCTTCTTCTAAATTACCGACTATTTTAATAGATAAGATTAAATCACTATATTCCGTTGACCAATCTTCCGCCGTTGCGGGTTTAATATTAACAATTTTTAGGGTTTGATCATCCCCGCGCAATTCGACATTTTTAGCTTGTAAAGCCGTTACCGCTTCTAATAAAAACCCAGGGGCGATATCTTGATGAACTAATAGGGTTTCTACCGCATTACAAGCCGCCGGATATTGGGTTTTTGCATCAATTGTAATGGCGATCGCTTTTTTAATATCCGCCAATTTATCAATATAAATATGACAAATTCCTTCGGCGTGACCTAATACTGGAATCCGAGTATTATCCTGAACAAACTTCACAAAAGAATTAGACCCACGAGGGATAATTAAATCCACATAATCATCTAATTGTAATAACTCTAAAATTTCCTCACGGGTGGTTAAAAGTTGAACTGCATCGGGATCAATTGCCGTTTGGGATAATCCTTGACGAATGGCTTTAACCAAAACTTGACAAGAATTAATCGCCTCTTTTCCGCCTTTTAAAATTACCCCATTCCCCGATTTAATTGCTAAGGCAGAAATTTGAATCACCGCTTCCGGGCGAGCTTCAAAAATTACCCCTAAAACCCCTAACGGACAGGTGATTCTTTTTAGGATTAAACCCTGATCTAATTCTCGATGAATTTGCACAACGCCCACCGGATCAGGCAATTTAGCAACATCTCTTAATCCGGCAATGGTACTCTTTAATTTAGAAGTATCAAACTTGAGACGATTATATAAAGGTTTAGCAATTCCTTCAGCCTCAGCGGCGCGACAGTCAGCTTCATTAGCCGCAATAATTTCCGACGCAGCCGCTTCTAAAGCCTGAGCAATGGCTTCAATAGCTTGATTTTTTTCTGCTGTTGATAATATCCCTAATTTCTGTGCTGCTACACGAGTTTTTGCAGCAAGTTCCACTAAAGGAATAGAACGGGTTTCCGAGACTGTCATTGTTAAAATTTAACCCCAAATTAGTCAAAAATTACTATTTTTTTATCATACAGTCATCAGTGTAGAGACGTGCCAATAGCCTACGGCATCGCTGCGATCGGGCGCGTCTCTCTAGCAGTGATCAGTCTATTACCGATAACCCTGTTACTGAGCGAAGTCGAAGTATTACCAATTCGTAATTCGTAATTCGTAATTCGTAATTCGTAATTCGTAATTCTTAACAGCGATCGCAAATTCTGAGATGATGGGGAAGCTCGGACTATTGATATCAGTGTATAGCTTGTATGCGGATTGCTCTTTTCACTGAAACTTTCTTACCCAAAATTGATGGGATCGTGACGCGGCTGTGTCATACGGTGGAACAGTTACAACGGTTAGGAGATCAGGTTTTGGTGATTTCTCCCGCCGGGGGACTCACGGAATATAAAGGGGCTAGAATCTATGGAGTGGAAGGGTTTCCCCTACCCCTGTACCCAGAGTTAAAACTGGGTATTCCCCATCCTGGTATTGGCGTGGAATTAGAAAAATTTCGACCCGATCTGATTCACGTTGCGAATCCAGCGATTTTAGGGCTAGGGGGTTTATATTATGCCAAAAAGTTAAATATTCCTTTGGTGGCGTCCTACCATACCCATCTTCCCCAATATTTGCACCATTATGGTCTAGGAATGTTGGAGGAGGTACTCTGGAGTATGTTAAGAGCGGCCCATAATCAGGCGCAATTGAATCTTTGTACCTCAACGGTGATGGTAAAAGAACTGCACGCCCACGGAATTGAAAGGCTAGATTTATGGCAGAGGGGAGTGGATACGGAAATGTTTCAACCTTCTTTGGCTAGTGTGGAAATGCGCGATCGCCTTAGCCTGGGACACCCGGACAGTCATCTATTACTATATGTTGGTCGTTTGGGGACGGAAAAAGAAATTGAACGAATTAAACCAGTTTTAGAGAAAATTCCCAATTCCCGTTTAGCCCTGGTGGGAGATGGCCCTAACCGTCAAGTTCTAGAAGCCCATTTTCGGGGAACTCCCACCCATTTCGTCGGTTACTTGCGAGGAAAAGACCTGGCGACAGCCTACGCCTCGGCTGATGCCTTTATTTTCCCCTCCCGTACCGAAACCCTGGGATTAGTGCTATTAGAAGCCATGGCTGCGGGAACCCCCGTAGTCGCCGCCAGGTCTGGGGGGATTCCCGATATTGTCACCGATGGTGTTAATGGCTATTTGTTCGATCCGCGTCAGGAAGATGGGGCGATTACCGCGACTCAACGGTTATTCGACAATTCTCAAGAACGGGAAATCCTACGGCAAAATGCCCGTAAAGAGGCAGAATCTTGGGGATGGGCCGCAGCTACCCAACAGCTACGACGCTACTATCAAGGGATTCTCAGCCGTTACTCCTTTCCCTCCGTTGCCTAGTATTCAGTGGAAACTTCAAGCCCCAGACAAGGATGTCAACCATGACCATCCTTTGTCTGTTATCATCTAGTCAATTACTCAATCTATTAATATCTTCTAGTTGGGAAGGTTTCTATTCGAGCAAACCCAGTTAACTTTCTCTAATCAGAGTTTTTCGATTCTCTATCTCTTACCCAAACTATCCCCTTCCCATGACTTTTTCTAATGCTGGTAGCATCTTAGCTACGCTGACACAAGTGGATCGTATGGGCCTATTGGCGGCGCGTGTTAAGAATCTGCCAATTGGGGAATTTATCTGTATTTTAGATTTTATTACCGCAGAATTTCAGCAATTTCTTAGGGCAATTGATCTGATTAATAATGAAGGAATAGAGACTCTATTAGAACAATTACTCGATGCCTTTACCCTCAAAATTGGGCAAATTCTGCAAGCCGATCGCACGACAATTTTTTTAGTCAATCGCGGAAAAAATCAACTCTGGTATACAAAAGTTGATGAAGAAACCGGACTAGCAAAAGAAATCCGTTTACCGATGGATTCGGGAATTTTAGGGTATGTTGCCCGCACGGGTAAGGGCATGAATGTGGCCGATGCTCATGCCTGTGAATTATTTGATGTGGATGTGGATGAACCCCCCGGGTATTATGCCCGCACCATTCTGTGTATGCCGATTTTTAGTAGCCAAAATCCCCAAGAATCCGTGGCGGTAGTACGATTATTAAATAAAGCCGAAGATACGGAATTCACCGAGGAAGATGAGCAACAATTTCGAGCTTTTGCCGATTCCATTGGGATTATTTTAGAAAGTTGTCAATCGTTTTTTGTTGCCGCCCGAAATCAACGGGGAGTCGCCGCTTTATTAAAAGCAACAACAACTTTAGGGCAAAGTTTGGATTTAGAAACAACCTTACAAGCGGTGATGGAACAGGCACGGGATTTAATGCAAGCCGATCGCAGCACCTTATTTTTATTACAAAAAGAAACTCAAGAATTGTGGACAAAAGTAGCGAATGCCGATGGTTCAAAAATGATAGAAATTCGGATTCCGGCTAATCGTGGAATTGCCGGATATGTAGCTTCAACGGGTCAAGTTTTGAATATTCCTGATGCCTATTGTGATCCTCGTTTTGACCCCAACACTGACCGCAGGACGGGCTATCAAACCCGAAATATTTTATGTATGCCAGTGTTTAATGCGGCCGGGGAATTAATCGGAGTAACTCAGTTAATTAATAAGAATAAAGGGAGTTTTACTAATTCCGATGAAGAATTTTTAAGGGCGTTTAATTCTCAGGCGGGAATTGCCTTACAAAATGCTCAGTTATTTGAAAATGTCATGGTGGAAAAGCAATATCAGAAGGATATTTTACAAAGTCTTTCTGATGTGGTGATTTCCACGGATTTACAAGGGAAAATTGTCACAATTAATGATGCAGCTTTGGAATTATTGGGCTGTCCAAAACCACTCGTTGGCGATCGCTCTATTCGTCAATATTGGGAAGAAAAATTAGCCGGACGTTATATTTGGGAAGTCCTACCGATTGAAAATTTAAGATTTCGTTTAGAAGATAGTCTCCGCCATGCCGCCCGTCATTATGTTCCTGAACAAAGTTTAACCGTCGGTTTAATTAGACAGGAAGAAACTGAAGGAGATGTGATCCAAACTAGCTATATTTTAGGCATTCCCGATCGCTCTAATTCGGAAATTTATCATCCCTGGGGAGAACCCACAGACCCCCAACCCAATAATATAACCTATCCTAAACAACAAGTTCGACCAATAGAACGCAGTATTAATTTAACCGTTAATCCCCTTACTAACCCCGAAGGAGGAGTTAGAGGAGGCTTAGTTGTTTTAGAAGATATTAGTCGGGAAAAACGGATGAAAACCACCATGTATAGGTATATGACTCCGGGGGTTGCCGAACAGGTTATGGCCTTGGGAGAAGATGTATTAATGGTAGGAGAACGTAAAGAAGTGACGATTTTATTTTCCGATATTCGGGGTTATACAACCTTAACAGAAAATTTGGAAGCCTCGGATGTGGTGGCGTTATTAAACCAATATTTTGAAACTATGGTAGAAGCGGTTTTTTCCCATGAAGGTACTTTAGATAAATTCATTGGGGATGCTTTAATGGCGGTGTTTGGGGCTCCCCTTCCCCTGCGAGATAATCATGCTTGGATGGCGGTCAAATCGGCTTTAGATATGCGTCGCCGTCTGAAGGAATTTAACCAAATGCGACCGGATGAACCGCAAATTAGAATCGGTATTGGCATGAGTTCGGGGGAAGTGGTATCGGGAAATATTGGTTCACAAAAACGCATGGATTATACGGTAATTGGGGATGGGGTGAATTTAAGTTCTCGCTTAGAACAAATTACTAAACAATATGGTTGTGATATTATTATTAGTGAAATGACTTATCATTTATGCCAAGATAAAATTTGGGTACGGGAATTGGATCGGGTGCGGGTGAAAGGAAAGAATCAGGCGGTGAGTATTTATGAGTTAATTGGCAATCGTTCGATGGCTTTAGATGACCAGGTAAGAGAGTTTTTAGATTGTTTTAATCAAGGAAGAGTAGCTTATTTAGCGAAAGAGTTTAAGCAAGCAATTCGGATTTTTGAAGAAGCAAAAAAAATGCGCCCCGATGACCGGGCGGTACAAATTCATCTAGTGCGATCGCAACAATATTTACAAACTGCTGTTCCTGAAGAATGGGATGGTGTTTATACAATGACAACCAAATAAATTTTAACCCAATTGATTTTATATTGATTTTTTAATTGGGCTACTGTAGCATCAATTTTCGGAAATGGTATTAGGCTGCATCGGGAAAGATCAGTATTAGAGAGACGCGCCGTGGCACGTCTCTACAATAATGACTGTTATCCTAGAACAAAATTACTCTTACCTATCAATCTACTATCGACTCCCAACAGTTCAGCCAACT